>Ga0157369_10000028_pt1 | contig 213910 bp, 178 predicted proteins | sample C25metaG_FD_113461 | JGI IMG/M metagenome (GOLD analysis project Ga0157369, IMG submission 113461) | Corn rhizosphere microbial communities from Kellogg Biological Station, Michigan, USA - C2-5 metaG | ecosystem: Host-associated > Plants > Roots > Rhizosphere > Soil | place: USA: Michigan... | reverse complement strand
GGGCGAACTCGAATCGCTGCGCCGCTTCAAGGAAAACGTCGACGAAGTGCGCAACGGCATGGAGTGCGGCATCGGCGTCAAGCAGTACAACGACGTCAAGCCGGGCGACCAGATCGAGTGCTACGAGCGCATTGAAGTAGCCCGGACGCTGTGATGGATGTGAGACGTGAGACAGTGGACGGGAGACGGGAAGTGCGATCGCGCTTCCGGCTCATTTCGCCCGCTCTCGACGTCTCCCGTCTCCCGTCGCTCGTCTTACGCTGATGCCTTCCCGCGACTTCACCCGCTCCGATCGCATCTCCGCCGAACTGCGGCGCCTGCTCGGCGCCATGGTGCACGAAGCCGTGCGCGACAATGCGCTGCCTTCGGTCAGTGTGTCCGATGTCGAAGTCACGCGTGACTTCGATTTTGCGACGGTGTTCGTCACTGCACTGTCGCCGGAGACGTCGAAGGACGCCGTCAAGGCACTCAACGAAATGGCGAAGGAATTCCGCCGCGAGTTGTCGAAGGTGATGCGTATGCGCCGGGTGCCGGAGCTGCGCTTCAAGTATGACGACTCGGTCGATCGCGGCGCACGCATCGACGAGTTGTTGCGCGGAGACGCCGGACTGGGAACCGGAGATTTGGGATTCGGCGGCAAGCGCTAGCATCCCGGGAGCCCTCTGCCGTGCCGGTCGATATGGGCGCCGGCGCGAAACCAGAATCTGCGATGTCTGTTTCCGAGCCACGAATCCCCAAAACCGAGTTCCGCGCGCTGAGCGGCATCCTGCTGTTCGACAAGCCGCAGGGTCTGAGCTCGAACCAGGCGCTGCAGCAAGTCCGACGCCTGTTCAGGGCACGCAAGGCCGGTCATACCGGCAGCCTCGACCCGATGGCGACCGGTTTGCTGCCGGTCTGCTTCGGTGAGGCCACCAAGATAGCGGGTCACCTGCTCGGTTCGCGCAAGGCCTACGACGCCGAATTGCGGCTGGGCGTGACGACCACGACCGACGATGCCGAAGGCGAGGTCGTCACCACGCGATCCGTGCCCGGGTTGACCGACGCCGAGCTCGCTGCGGCGTTCGGCGCCTTGCGCGGCCGCATCGTGCAGACGCCGCCGGCCTACTCGGCGATCAAGCAGGGTGGCGTGGCGCTGTACAAGCGCGTGCGCCGCGGCGAAGCGGTCGAAGTGCCGGTGCGCGAGGTCGATGTACACAAGCTCGAACTGACCGGCCGCGACGGCGACAGGTTGCGCCTGCATGTCGAATGCGGTTCCGGCACGTATGTGCGCAGCCTGGCGCGCGACCTGGGCGAACGCCTCGGCTGCGGCGCCCACTTGACCGCGTTGCGGCGCCTCTGGGTCGATCCGTTCCGCGCGCCCCGCATGTGGACCCTTGCGCAACTGCAGGAGCGGGCCGCGCAGGCGGGACTTGCGGATCTGGATCGCCTGCTGCTGCCGCTGGAGCAGGGCCTCGAAGCGCTTCCTGCATTGCGCCTCACGGCGGAGCAGGCGCTGCATCTGCAGCAGGGCAAGCGCTTCATGCAGACCGGACTCGGGGCCCAGTCGCCGTGTCGCGCGATCGATGCCGAAGGCCGCCTCGTGGCGCTGGTCCGGATCGCCGCGTCCGGCGAGGTCTGCGTGCTGCGCGGCTTCAATCGCGATGGCTAAGGCCGGACGGCCGACCGCCGGACAAAACATCGTGGAGTCAAGCGGATGGCTGCCAATCCCAGGGCTATTCGGGGCCGGGTTCGCTGGCGCACGGACGGGTTGGCACCATGGTGTCGTTTTGGCATGTTCCGGCTCCTTTTGGTCCAAAAAGCGGTTACAATAAGGGGCTTTATTGCCGCCCCCGGCGGATTCCACTAACGCGGATTGCGCTTTGGCGCCCCAGCGCCGACCAAGGCCGAACCGCGCCGTACGAAACATCAAAGGGCCACATCATGTCTCTCACTGTCGAACAAACCAGCAAGGTCATTGCCGACTATCGGCGTGCGCCGAACGACACCGGCTCGCCGGAAGTCCAGGTCGCGCTGCTGTCCGCGCGCATCGAACACCTTTCCAAGCATTTTGCCGACCACGACAAGGATCATCATTCGCGTCGCGGTCTTCTCAAGATGGTCAATCAGCGCCGGCGCCTGTTGAACTATCTCAAGAGTTCCGACAACGACCGCTACAAGACCCTGATCGAACGCCTCGGTATCCGCAGATAACCCGTGCGTTCATCCGTGAACGCGGAAATCACGAGCGGCCATCCGTGGCCGCACTTTTCACGAAGAGCGCGCCGCCCGGCGTGCACTACAAGACAACCTTAGGAGCCACAACGTGGCGAAAGTAACCAAGTCATTTCAGTACGGTAATCACCAGGTCACGCTGGAAACGGGCGAAATCGCGCGCCAGGCGTCCGGCGCCGTCGTGGTCAGCATGGCCGGCACGGTCGTGCTGGTCACCGCCGTCGCCGCGACCAAGATGCGCGAAGGCCAGGATTTCTTTCCGCTGACGGTCGACTACGTCGAGAAGTTCTATTCCGCCGGCCGCATCCCGGGCGGCTTCTTCAAGCGCGAAGGCCGCCCGACCGAGAAGGAGACGCTCACGTCGCGTCTGATCGATCGCCCGGTGCGCCCGCTGTTCCCGGAAGAATTCAAGAACGAAGTGCAGGTCATCGCGCAGGTGATCTCGCTCAACCCGGAAGTCGACGGCGACATTCCGGCGCTGCTCGGCGCCTCGGCCGCCCTGAGCCTGGCCGGCATTCCGTTCAAGGGACCGATCGGCGCGGCGCGCGTCGGCTACGCGAACGGCAAGTACCTGCTCAACCCGACCGCGACGGAACTCAAGACCTCGGCCCTCGACCTCGTCGTGGCCGGCACCAACAACGCCGTGCTGATGGTCGAATCCGAAGCCAAGCTGCTCAGCGAAGACGTCATGCTCGGCGCGGTCATGTTCGGTCATCGCGAAATGCAGACCGCCATCCGCGCGATTGCGGAGCTGGCCACCGAGGCCGCCAAGCCTTCGTGGAACTGGCAGCCGCCGGCGCGCAACGAATCGCTCGTCGCCGTGCTCAAGGGCGCCGTCGGCAGCAAGCTCGAAGAAGCGTTCCAGGTGCGTGACAAGCTGCAGCGCCGCGATGCGATCTCCGCGATCAAGGCCGACGTGCTGGCCTCGCTCAAGGGTGAAGCCGAGCAGAAGGGCTGGCAGGCTGCGGATCTGGCGAAGGAATTCGCCGAACTGGAGTACCGCACGCTGCGCGACAGCGTGCTCAAGACCAAGGTGCGCATCGACGGACGCCAGCTCGACGACATCCGCCCGATCAGCGTACGCGTCGGCGTGTTGCCGCGTACCCACGGTTCGGCGCTGTTCACGCGCGGCGAGACGCAGGCCCTGGTCGTCGTGACGCTCGGCACCACGCGCGATGCGCAGATCATCGACGCGCCGGAAGGCGAGTCGAAGGATCCGTTCCTGTTCCACTACAACTTCCCGCCGTTCTCGGTCGGAGAAGCCGGCCGCTTCGGCGCGCCGAAGCGCCGCGAGATCGGCCACGGCCGCCTCGCCAAGCGCGGCGTGATGGCGGTAAAGCCAAGCATCGAGTCGTTTCCGTATGTGCTGCGCGTGGTCTCCGAGATCACCGAGTCGAACGGCTCGTCGTCGATGGCGTCCGTTTGCGGTTCCTCGCTGGCAATGATGGACGCCGGCGTGCCGCTGAAGGCGCCGGTCGCCGGCATCGCGATGGGCCTGGTCAAGGAAGCCGACCAGTTCGTCGTGCTGTCCGATATTCTCGGCGACGAGGACCATCTGGGCGACATGGATTTCAAGGTCGCCGGCACCGCCGACGGCATCAGCGCGCTGCAGATGGACATCAAGATCGACGGCATCACCGAGGAGATCATGAAGGTGGCGCTGGCCCAGGCCCAGCGTGGCCGCCTGCACATCCTCGGCGAAATGGGCAAGGTCATCACGACCGCTCGCGCCGAGATGAGCGAGTACGCACCGCGCCTGATGACGATGAAGATCCACCCGGACAAGATCCGCGAAGTCATCGGCAAGGGCGGCACGACGATTCGTTCGATCACCGAGGAAACCGGCGCGACGATCGACATCAGCGACGACGGCACGATCATCATCGCATCGGTCAGCCGCGATGCCGCCGATGCCGCGAAGGCACGCATCGAGCAGATCGTTTCCGACGTCGAGCCGGGCCGGATCTACGAAGGCAAGGTTGCCAAGCTGATGGATTTCGGCGCGTTCGTGACGATCCTGCCGGGCAAGGATGGTCTGGTCCACGTGTCGCAGATTTCCAACGAGCGCGTCGAGAAGGTTTCCGACAAGCTCAAGGAAGGCGATATCGTCAAGGTCAAGGTGCTCGAGGTCGACAAGCAGGGCCGCATCCGCCTGTCGATGAAGGCCGTTACGGAAGAAGCGCCGGCTGCCTGATTGCCATCGAAAAGCGCGGCCTTGGATGGCCGCTTCAGGATCCTCGCAGTCATGAAGATTGCATGAGCAAAGCGGGCCAGGCGCCCGCTTTTTTCATGTCCGATTTCGCCAGGCAATCGCGTCACGCGCGTGCCGCGGGCCACGGCGCCTTCCGGTCGCAGCCGCGACATCACAGGGGCGCGCTGTTCGGTAAATGACCGCCTCGATGAACAACATTCGCGAGCGGCGCCTCCCCCCGATTTTTGCGGTGCAGCAATCGCGCGTGCTACGATTTCGCCCTGTGCGGAGGTGGCGATGAGCGACACGAAAAGCGGTCACGACTGGTCGAAAGATTGGCAGGCGTTGCAGAGTCAGTACTGGAGCGCATGGTCGGACCTGACCCGTAACCAGGCGGGCGTCACGCCGGATGCGGCGACGCCATGGCACGAGGGCCTCGAGCAGTGGTCGCGCATGTTCGGCAGCGCCGGCAAGCAGAGCGACGCGGCCGATCGCCTCATGTCGAGCGCCAAGGATTACCTCAACCTGATGCAGTCGATGATGACGTTCGCCTCCGGCAAGGGCGGCGGGCCGGTCAACGTGCAGTCCTGGCTGGAGACATTGCGCGGCGCCTTCAACATGCCCGGCGTCGATCCGGGACTGATCAACAACCCGCTCGCGAAAATGCTGCGCGACATGTCGGGCAACGGCGTGAGGAGCTTCGAGCAACTGGCTTCCGGCGCCACGCCGATGCTCGAGCAGATGCAGCAGGAAGGTCTTTCCTGGCTGCGCGCACCGGCATTCGGTTACGCGCGCGAGCATCAGGAGCACTATCAGAAGATGCTGCTGGCGTTTGCCGACTTCCAGGAGGCGGTGAAGCAGTACAACGCGCTGATCATGAAGGCGAGCCAGCGCAGTTTCGAGATTGCCGAAGGCAAGCTGGCCGAGCGCTCCGAACCGGGCCGCCAGATCGACAGCGTGCGCGCGCTTTACGACCTGTGGGTCGATGCCGCCGAAGAGGCCTACGCCGAGGTCGCGCTGTCGGAAGAATTCCGCAAGGTCTATGGCGACGTCGTCAACGCGCAGATGCGCGTGCGTTCGCAGCTGCAGCAGGAAGTCGAGCGGATCGGCGTCGACCTGGGCATGCCGACGCGTACCGAACTCAACAGCGTCCACAAGCGCCTGCACGACCTGCGTCGCGAACTGCGCGCGAGCCAGGAGGCGCAGCGCGACGCCGACCATGACGGACGCGATGCCGAAATCGCCGCGATGCGCGCCGAGATCGACGACCTGCGCCGCCTCGTCTCGAATTCTCCTTCAGCGCCGCTGCCGCGGACGGCGGCAGCGCCGAAGACGAGAGCGCGGCGCAAGCGCCCGCCGGCACGCCGCAAGCGCGCCGCAAAGCGCGCGCACGTCGCGACCAAGTCGACGCCGATCGTCAGGCCGGCGCCGGTGGCAATCAAGCCGGTGGTGGTTCGTGTCCAGCGTACGGGCAAGGCACGAAAGACTGCGCGCGGCGCGACGCGGCGTCCGGCCGGGCGTGCCGCGCAGGCGACACGTGTCATGTCGTCCGCGGCGAAATCCGCAGCGGCGGCGGCCAAGGCCGACGCGGGAGCCGCTTCGTTCCGCGATGCGATTGCCGCAATGCGGCAACAGTTTGCGCAGCAGAAGCGCGGCAAGAAGAAAAAGGTGAAGGCGGCGCGCTTCTCGCTGCCGTCCAAGACGTCTTCGGCCATGGCGCGACCACGCCGGAGTAAGTCATGAACCCGATCCGCATCGAACCGCAGAAGGCGCTCGACGAGGCAGTGCGCTTCAACCAGAAGCTCGCCGCGGGCCTGAAAACCCTGCGCAACATGGATGAAGTCGAGTACGGCGCGACGGCCAAGGAAGAAATCTACCGCGAGGACAAGCTCGTCCTCTATCGTTTCAAGGGGCCGCGCGCGCCGACCGCGAAGACACCGCTCCTGATCGCCTATGCGCTGGTCAACCGGCCGTACATGGTCGACCTGCAGGACGACCGCTCGCTGGTCAAGAACCTGCTCGCGCTCGGCGAAGACGTCTACCTGATCGACTGGGGCTATCCGGACCAGTCCGACCGCTATCTCACGCTCGACGACTACATCAACGGCTATATCCGGCGCTGTGTCGACGTCGTCGCCAGGCGCCACAAGGTCGACAAGATCAACCTGCTCGGCATCTGCCAGGGCGGCGCATTCAGCCTGTGCTTCGCGTCGATCTATCCGCAGAAGATCCGCAACCTGATCGCGATGGTCACGCCGGTCGATTTCCACACGCCGGACAACATGCTGTCGCACTGGACGCGCGGCATGGACGTCGACCTGTTCATCGATACGCTCGGCAACGTGCCGGCCGACCTGATGAACTGGTGCTACCTGACGCTGAAGCCGGTGCGCCTGTTCCAGCAGAAGTACGTCGGCATGGTCGACATCCTCGACGACAAGATCGAGATGGAAAACTTCCTGCGCATGGAGAAGTGGATCTTCGACAGTCCGGACCAGGCCGGCGAGGCGTTTCGCCAGTTCGTCAAGGATTTCTACCAGGGCAACAAGCTCGTCAACGGCGGCCTGATGATCGGCGACAAGAGCGTGAGCCTGAAGAACATCTCGATGCCGGTGCTGAACATCTTCGCCGAGCAGGACCATCTCGTGCCGCCGTCGGCATCACGCCCGCTGCAGGGTCTCATCGGGACCAAGGACTATACGCAGCTTGCGTTCAAGGGCGGCCACATCGGCATCTACGTGTCCGGCCGCGCCCAGCGCGAAGTGCCGGGCGCGATCCACGACTGGCTCGCGCAGCGCTGATCCTGCTGACCGGCGCCCGCAGGGCCGGGCCGCAACGGCTTGCCCCTCAGGCTGTTGTGTCGAGCAGTTCGGCGAGCGTGCTCGCCACGGTCTTGGTCGCGCGCCGCAAGTCTTCCAGGCGCAGGTTCTCGTCGGCGGCATGGCCGTTGGCTTCGGCCAGCGTTCGCGGGCCGGCACCGTAAAGCACGGTCGGAATGCCGGCAGCGGTGTAGTGCCGGGCATCGGTATAGATCGGAACGCCGTGCTCGCCGATCGCCACGCCAAAGAAACGCGCGCCATGGCGCTGCAAGACCTCGGTCAGCCGTTCGGCACCCGGCAGCTTGACCAGCGGCAGCGACAGCAGGATGCGGCGCACCTCGACGCGAATGCCGGGAATCCGCTCAGCCGCCGTTTCGATCAGGCTGCGCAATTCCGCTTCGGCCGCCTGCGGCGATTCTTCCGGAATGATGCGGCGGTCGATGCGAAAGCTCACGCGATCGGGCACGACATTCGTGTTGATGCCGCCGGCAATCAAGCCGACATTGAGCGTGGGGTGGGTGATGCCGCGTGTCTTCGACAGGCGCGCCTTCAATGCCTCGCGTGAGGCATACAGTGCGGTGAGGATCTGCGTGGCGGCGGCGAGTGCATCGGCGCCGCGTTCGGGCATCGCGGCGTGGCCCTGCCTGCCGTGCACGACAACCTCGAGGTGCAGGCAGCCGTTGTGCGCCGTCGTGACGGCATAGGAAAAGCCTGCGCTGATCGCCAGGTCGGGCTTGCTCAGGCCGCGTTCGAGCAGCCAGTGCGGACCGATTTCCCCGCCGGCTTCCTCGTCGTAGGTCAGGTGCAACTCCACGGCGCCACGCGGGGTGGCGCCCTGCGCCGCCAGCCCGCGCAGCGCCAGCAGGCAGAAAACATAGGTGGCGAAATCGGACTTGCTGACGGCGACGCCGCGACCGTACATCGTCGCGCCGTGTTGCGGATCGTGCACGACTTCGGCGCCGTACGGATCGTGCGTCCAGCCCTCGCCGGGCGGAACGACATCGCCGTGCGCGTTCAACGCGATCGTCGGGCCGCCCTCGCCGAAGCGCTGGCGCACGATCAGGTTCGTGGCCGAGATCATGCCGCAGGCGCGAACCTCCGCCTCCGGCACCGGATGTGCTTCGACCTCCAGGCCGAGCGCCTCGATCAGCGCCTGCGCGCGGCGCGCGTGCGGCGCGCAGTCGCCGGGTGGATTGTCGCTCGGCACCTTGACCATCTCGGCCAGGAACGCGCACTCGTCCGCGAAGCGGGCATCGACCAGGCGACTGACGGCGTTGGAGTTTGCGGCGGAATTTGTCATCGGGATAGTGTCTGGAAGGCGAGCAGGAATTCGATGAAAACGCGTGCGGCGGTGTCGGCATCCGCGACGTCGAGGGTCTCGTCCGGATGATGGCTGATGCCGCCGTTGCCGCAGCGCACGAACAGCATGCCGATCGGCGTTATCGTCGCCATCTTCATCGCGTCGTGGCCGGCGCCGCTCGGCAGATGCAGCGGTGCCGGTTCACCGGTCGTGCGCGTGATCGCTGCGGCCAGCTTTGCCTGCATGTCCGTCGAGCATGGCGCGCATGCGGCCTGGAGGACGCGGCGCACGTCGGCGCGTACCCGGCGTCGAACGGTGATCTGTTCGATCCGTGCAAGCACGTCGGCAAGCGCAGCGTCGCGCACCGCATCGTCGGCCGCGCGAACGTCGATGCTCAGTTCGCAGCGGCCTGGAATGACGTTGATCGCTCCGTTCGGCACGTCGAGCTTGCCGACGGTGCCTACGAGGCCGGACTGGCCGTTGCAACGCTGCTCGACCGCGAGCACGATCTCGGCCGCGGCCGCGGCCGCATCGCGACGCAACGCCATCGGCACGGTGCCGGCGTGGCCGGCAAGCCCCTCGACCGTCACCAGCATGCGCACGCTGCCGGCGATCGACGTCACGACGCCGAGCGGCTTGCCGCCATCGAGCAGCACCGGTCCCTGCTCGATGTGCACCTCGACGTAGCCGGCAAGGTTCGACGGATCGCGGGCGAGCGTGTCGATCCCCGCCGGATCGAGGCCGGCTGTGCGCATCGCCGCGCGCATCGTCACGCCGTCGTTGTCGGTGTTGTCCAGCACGCGCGTGTCGAAGCTGCCGGCGAGGGCGCTGCTGCCGAGGAAGGTCGATTTGAAACGAACGCCTTCCTCTTCGGCGAAGGCGACGATCTCCAGATCGTACGGCAGTGCAAGACCGCGCTGGCGCATTTCGACGACGCAGACGATCGGCAGCAGGATGCCCAGGCGCCCGTCGTAGCGTCCGGCGTCGATTACCGTATCGTAGTGCGAACCGGTAATCAGGGTTTTTGCATCACCTTCGCCGCAGCGCCAGCGCCCGACCACGTTGCCGACCGCGTCGATCTGCACGTCGAGGCCCGCACCGAGCATCCAGTCGCGGATTGTCTGTGCCGTGGCGCGATGCGCGGGGCGCAGGTAAGTGCAGGTCAGGCTGGCCGGATCGTCGCTGTACGCGGCCAGCCGATCGTGCATCGCCATGATCTGCGCACCGGCGCCGACGCTGACGCGCTCGGCCAGGCGAAACGCGGCGATGCGCCCGACCTGCGCCAGCGCTTCACGACGTTCCGCGTCGACACTGTTCGTGAGGCGTTGCGCGAGCGCGGCGATGATCGAGGTACGGTCGTGGCCGCGCACCGCGAGTATGAAAGGAAAGCCGAAACGGGCATCGTAGGCCGTGTTGAGCTGCTGCAGGCGCGCGAATTCCTGCGGCGTGCAGGCATCGAGGCCGGCGCCGGCCTGTTCGCGCGTCGACTCGGCCGTCAGTTGCTGGCGGATCGCGGCGCGTCCGGCCAGTTCGGGATGAGCGCGGATCAGGGCGAGCTGCTCCGAGCGCGGCGCGGCGTCGATGACGGCGACGAGTGCCGCGTGCAGATCCTCGCGCGACGAAAACGGCCGCGAGGCGGCCGCGCGCTCGGCTACCCACGGCGAATGTTCGAAGATGCCATCGAGCAGCGCCGTAAATCGTTCCGCCGATGCCGCGTTGAGCTGCTGCAGGTCGATCATCACGCGTGCGGCTTCTCTTCGGGGCCAAACGGGTGCACTGCAAGCCAGTGCCGGGCGATGTCGATGCGGCGGCAGATCCAGACGCGGTCGTGCGCGAGCACGTGATCGAGAAAGCGTTCGAGCGCGGCGATGCGCGCCGGCCGTCCGGCCAGGCGCGCGTGCAGCCCGATCGAAAGCATCTTCGGCGCGTCGAGGCCGGCCGGATCGCCTTCGCGATAGAGCACGTCGAAGGCGTCCCTGAGGTAGTCGAAGAACTGCGTACCGGAATTGAAACCCTGCGCGGCGGCAAAGCGCATGTCGTTGCTGTCGAGCGCGTAGGGCACGACGAGGTGCGGCATGCGGCGTGGCCCGCCGATGCCTTCGGGCGGAACTTCGGTCCAGTACGGCAGATCGTCCGCGTACGAATCCGAGTCGTACAGATAGCCGCCGTGTTCGACGACGAGGCGCCGCGTGTTGGGGCTGTCGCGCCCCGTGTACCAGCCGAGCGGCGCTTCGCCGCACAATTGCGTGAGGATCGCGGTCGCTTCGGCAATGTGCGCGCGTTCCGTCGCGGCGTCGATATTCTGGTAGCTGATCCAGCGCAGGCCGTGGCAGGCGACCTCGTGACCCAGTTCGCGATAGGCCGCGAGCGCCTCGGCGTGCCGTTGCAGGGCCTGCGCAACGGCGAAGATCGTCAATGGCAGCCGGCGCGACTCGAACGCGCGCAGCACGCGCCACAGGCCGGCGCGCGTGCCGTATTCGTACAGCGATTCCATGCTCATGTGGCGCATGGCAAACGGCTGCGCGCCGATGATCTCCGAGAGGAAGGTCTCCGATCCCGTGTCTCCATGCAGCACGCTGTTCTCGGCGCCCTCCTCGTGATTGAGGACGAACTGCAGCGCGACGCGTGCGCCGTTTGGCCAGCGCGGGTGCGGCGGCGAGCGGCCGTAGCCGACCAGGTCGCGCGCATACTCGTTCGCCATCAGTGCGGCGCTCCGTCGATGAGCCACGCGATCATCTGCTGGCGTTCGCCATCGGTCATGTGGGTCAGGTTGCCGATCGGCATGACGCCGGTGCTCAGTTGCGTCTGCATCTGCACCGTGTGCGCCAGCAGGCGCTCGGGTGTGTCGAGCAGCACGCCGTTGGGCGCGGTGTTGAAGCCGGCGAGGACCGGCGTGGCGGAATGGCACGGCACGCAGCGCTGTTGCACGATCTGCCGAATCGCGGCAAAGCGCGCTTGGGCCGTCGCGCGATCACCGGCGGCGGTCGGCGACGGAATCGCGCGGCCGGCCGGCGCCAGTGCGACGCCGACGCCCGCGAGCAACAGCAGGCCGATGACGAGCGCCATCGGCGAAGTGCGCCCGCCGCGCTCGTGCGCCTTGTGGCGCGCGACGAACCAGGCGCGGATGCAGGCGCCGGCCAGACTCATCGCAATCAGCACGAGCGCGTTGTGCCGCGCGCCATAGGTGAGCGCGTAGTGGTTGCTGATCATCGCGAACAGCACCGGCAGCGTGAAATACGTGTTGTGCACCGAACGCTGCTTGCCGCGCACGCCATGGACCGGGTCGGGCGCGCGTCCTTCAGTCTTGGCGCGAACCAGTTCGCGCTGGCCGGGAATTATCACGAAGAACACGTTCGCGACCATGATCGTGCCGAGCATCGCACCGAACAGGACGTAGGCGCCGCGACCGCTGAACAGCGCGCAGAGGCCGAACGCCGCGGCCGAGCACAACACGGCGATGGCGAGCGCGAGCACGCGCTCGTCGCGCGCGAACCGCGAGCGGCAGAGCAGGTCGTACGCGAGCCACCCTGCAGCGAGAAACGCCAGCGCGATGGCGATCGCGGCCGGCTTGCTGAGCGCGACGACCGACGGATCGATCAGGTAGACCTCGGCCTGGCCGAAGTACAGCAGGCAGAGAAGGAAGAAGCCCGACAGCCAGGTCGAATACGCTTCCCAGTAGAACCAGTGCAGCGACTCGGGCAACCCGGCCGGAGCGATCCTGTACTTTTGCGCATTGTAGAAACCGCCGCCGTGCACCGCCCAGACTTCCCCGCCGACGCCGGCGTCGATCAACTCGCGGCGTCGCGGCGGCAGCAGGCTGTTGTCGAGCCAGACGAAGTAGAACGATGCGCCGATCCAGGCGATGCCGGTGACCAGATGCAGCCAGCGGCCGAGCAGGCTGGCGATGTCGAACAGGTAAGCGGTCACGCGACGCCGATGCGGATGCCCGGACGATCGGTCCGGCGGCGGTTCTTGCCGGGTTCCGGCGCCGGCAGTGCGCGGAAGTCGAGCCGGTCGATCGCGCTCAGCACCGCTTCGGGGGTCGCCGGCGCGCGCAGGTCCGGCAGTTCGCGCGCATCGGGCGCGCAGGCCGCGATCGCGTCGCGGATCGCGAGGAACGTCGAAATGCACAGCATCAGCGGCGGCTCGCCGACGGCCTTGGAGCGATGGATCGTGTCCTCGCGGTTCGGTTCGTGCTCGAGCATGCGGATGTTTGCCTGCAGCGGCCAGTCGCGCACGCTCGGGATCTTGTAGGTCGACGGCGCGTGCGTCTGCAGCTGGCCCCTTGCGTTCCAGCGCAGCTCTTCGCTGGTCAGCCAGCCGACGCCCTGCAGGAAGCCGCCTTCGATCTGGCCCAGGTCGATCGCCGGATTCAGCGACACGCCGACGTCGTGCAGGATGTCCACGCGCAGCAGTTGCGTCTCGCCGCTGAGCGTGTCGACCGCGACTTCCGACACCGCCGCGCCATAGGCGAAATAGAAGAACGGGCGGCCATTGAACCGGCTGCGATCCCAATGGATCTTCGGCGTCGAATAGAAACCCGTGCTCGACAATTGCACGCGCGCAAGATACGCGTCGCCGACCAGTTCCCTGAATGCCATGTCGTGTTTGCCGATATGGACGCGGCCGCCGCCGAAGACCACTTCGCCGGGCGACACGCCATGCTTCGTGCAGGCATGCGCGACCAGGCGCTCACGCAGCGTGCGCGCGGCGGCCTGCGCCGCCTTGCCGTTGAGGTCGGCACCGGACGATGCGGCGGTTGCCGACGTGTTCGGCACCTTGGCCGTGTCGGTGGCCGAGGTGCGCACCGCTGACAACGGCAAACCGAGTTCGTTGGCGACGACCTGGGCAACCTTGGTGAACAGGCCCTGGCCCATTTCGGTGCCGCCGTGGTTCAGCAGCACGGTGCCGTCGGTATAGATGTGGACGAGCGCGCCGGCCTGGTTGAAGTGCGCGGCATTGAACGAGATGCCGAACTTGACCGGGGTCAGCGCGATGCCACGCTTGACCACCGGGCTGGTGCGGTTCCACGCGACCAGCGCGGCGCGGCGCGCCCGGTAGTCGCTGCTCGCCAGCAACTGGTCGGTGATCGTGTCGAGTACGTTGTCCTCTACGCGCTGGCCATACGGTGTGGTGTTGCGCACGCCGACGCCGTAGTAGTTGATGCGGCGGACGTCGAGCGGATCGAGCCCCAGCGTGCGCGCGATGTCGTCGAGGACGCGCTCGATCACGAGCATTCCCTGCGGGCCGCCGAATCCGCGGAATGCCGTGTTCGACACGGTGTGCGTGCGGCAGTGGTGCGCGACGATCTCGACGTGCTCGAGGAAGTAGGCGTTGTCGACGTGGCACATGGCGCGGTCGACGACCGGTCCGGACAGGTCGGCCGAGTAGCCGCAACCCGCGGCGAGCATGACCTTCAGGCCGAGCAGGCGGCCGGCGCCGTCGAAACCGGCCTCGTAGTCCGCGACGAAGTCGTGGCGTTTGCCGGTGATCAGCATGTCGGCATCGCGGTCGAGGCGCAGCTTGACCGGTCGCCGCGTCTTGCGCGCGAGGATCGCCGCGGCCGCCGCGATCAGTGCCGGCTGGCTCTCCTTGCCGCCGAACGCGCCGCCCATGCGCCGGCACTGCACGCCGACCGCGTGTGCGCTCAGGCCCAGCGCGTGGGCGACGATGTTCTGCACCTCGGTCGGATGCTGGGTCGTGCAATGCACCTGCAGCGTGTCGTCTTCCTGCGGCAGCGCGAGCGCGACCTGGCCTTCGAGATAGAAGTGATCCTGGCCGCCCATCGTCACGCTGCCGGCAAGCCGGTGCGGCGCCGCCTCGATTGCTGCGGCGGCGTCGCCGCGCACGAGGCTCTTGGACGGCACGACGAAACTGCCCGCGGCGAGCGCGCTGCGCACGTCGAGCAGCGCCGGCAACTCGTCGAAGCGCAGGTTCGCGCGCAGCACCGCGCGCCGCGCGGCGGCGCGTGAGGTGGCGGCGACGGCGAACAGGGGCTGGCCCGCATACTGCACCTCGGCGTCGGCGAAGATCGGATCGTCGTGCAGGATGCCGCCGTAGTTGTTTTCGCCCGGAACGTCCGCCGCCGTCGCGATTGCAACAACTCCAGGCGAAGCGGCGACCCTCGCCAGATCCAGCTCGACGACACGGCCATGCGCGATCGGACTGATGCCGAACGCAGCGTGCAGCGTGTCGGCCGGGACCGCAATATCGTCGGTGTAGGTTGCAGCTCCGGTGACGTGCAGATGCGCGCTTTCGTGGCGCAGCGGCGCACCGACGCCGGTGGTCGTATCCGTGGGCCGCCGCCGCCGGGCCCTGTTCATGCGACCTGCACCTGCGCGGTGCGCAGCAGCGGCGCCGAGGCCGAACGTTCGAGGAAGAAGCGCTGCAGCATCCGGGCGGCGGCGCGCATGCGGTAGTCGGCGCTGGCGCGCATGTCGCTGATCGGGGTGAAATCTCGGGCCAGTGCCGCACCCGCCGCTTCGATCGTGTCCTGCCGCCACGGCTGGCCGACCAGCACCGCTTCGGCGTGCCGTGCCCGCGCCGGCACGGCTGCCATGCCGCCGTAGGCGATACGCGCCGAGGCGACACGGCCGTCGTCGATACGCACGGCAAATGCGGCGCACACGGCCGAGATGTCCTGGTCGATGCGCTTGGACCATTTGTAGCTGGCCAGCGCAACCTCCGCATCGCGCGCCGGAACAATCACTGCGGCGACGAATTCGCCCACCTCGAGCGCCGTATGCTGGTAGCCGAGATAGAAGTCCTCGAGCGGCATGTCTCGCACACCACCGTCGCGTCGCAACTCGATGCGCGCGCCGAGCGCGATCAACGCCGGCATCGCATCGCCGATCGGCGAGCCGTTGGCGATGTTTCCGCACAGCGTGCCGGAGTTGCGCACCGGCGGCGAAGCAAAGCGCGCGGCAAGCTCGGTGAGCTCAGGATGCCGCCCGATGATGGCGCGCCACGCGTCGGTCAGCGAAACGGCGGCGCCGATCAGCAGGAAGCCTTCGTCCATTTCGATCTGGCGCAGTTCGGCGACTTCGCCCAGGTAGACGATCGGCGCGAGATCGCGCAGGTGTTTGGTGACCCAGAGGCCGACATCGGTTCCGCCGGCAAGCAGCAGCGACTGCGGCTGGATGGCGAGCGCAGCGACGAGCTCGTCGACGTTGCGCGGCGCCACGAAGCCGGGCAGTCGCAACGCGTCCGCGCGTTGTATCGAATGCAGCAGCGCGGCGCGGGCGGCAAGCGCCGCATCGGCACGGCTCCAGCGCGCCGGTTCTGGATAAGTTCCCATCGAGCAGCCGGCATCGATGATCGGCCGGTAGCCGGTGCAGCGGCACAGGTTGCCGGCCAGGCACTCGATCACGTCCTCGCGCCGCGGCGCGGTATTTTCAAGATACAGCGCAAGCAACGACATCACGAAGCCGGGCGTGCAGAAGCCGCACTGCGAAGCGTGGCAGTCGACCATGGCCCGTTGTACCGGATGCAGGGCGCCGTCATTGCCGGCCAGACTCTCGACCGTCACCAGTTCCTTGCCGTCGATCGTTGCCAGGAAACGGATGCAGGAATTGATCGCGCGATAACGTACGTGACCGCCGTCGTCGAGTTCGCCGAGCACGACCGTGCAGGCGCCGCAGTCGCCTTCGGCGCAGCCTTCCTTGGTGCCGCAACGGCCCAGATGCTCGCGCAGGTAGTCGAGCACGGTCAGCGTCGGCGGCACGTCCGTCACGCTGATGATGCGGCCATCGAGCACGAAGCGGACTTCGTCGGCCGCGGCGCCCGGTGCGAAATTGGCGTTAGCCGTGTCGGTCGTTGCGTTCATGTGTGCCAATGGCGGCCCTCAGCTGCCGCGATAGGTCGAGTAGCTCCACGGCGAGACCAGCAGCGGCACGTGGTAGTGCTGGGCCGGGTCGGCGATGCCGAAGTGGATCACAACCTCTCCGAGGAACGGGGGATCGGGCAGGGCGGTTCCGCGTGCGCGGAAATAGGCGGCGACGTGGAAGGTCAGGGAGTACTGGCCGGCGCGCAGCGCCTCGCCTTCGAGCAACGGCGCGGCGGCCCGGCCATCGGTGTCGGTTTCGAAGCGCGCCAGCGGTGCCGGCGGCGATCCGGCGTCGAGCCGGCGCAACTCGACCGTCATGTTGCGTGCGGGTATTCCGGACGCCGTGTCGAGCACATGTGTGGTCAGTCTGCCCATGTTTCGTGGCCTGTAACACTTGAATTGAAAGCGGCTCGCTCGACCTCGACCGCCAATCCTGCGTTGCTCGTCGTCGCCATAGGCCCCACCATGCCTCCTCTCGTGCCTTGTCTTGACGGCCGATCTCTTCGCGATCCCACTTCCGATTCGGAGTGTCACAGGCCATTTTTCGGCGGACATCCGCCGGCCTTCGCAGTTCAAGCGCAATATGGCATGGTGTACAAAATACCGCGCCCGAGCGCAAGCACTTTCCATATGGAACTATCGATGACCAGTTCGCTTGAATCGTTCATCCGCGGCATACCCAAGGCCGAGCTTCACCTGCATATCGAGGGTACGCTCGAGCCGGAGCTGATGTTTGCCCTGGCTGCCAGGCACGGCGTCGGGTTGCCCTATGCGTCGGTCGAGGCGCTGCGCGCAGCGTACCAGTTCGACAGCCTGCAGTCGTTCCTCGACCTGTACTACGCCGGCGCGGCGGTGCTCAGGGACGAGGACGATTTCCACGCGCTGACCATGGCCTATCTGCGTCGGGCACATGACGATGGTGTCGTTCACGTCGAGATTTTTTTCGATCCGCAGACGCACACCGCGCGCGGCATCGCATTTGCCGCGGCGATCGACGGCATTCGCCGCGCACTGGCCGACGGCGAACGCGAGTTCGGCATCAGTCATCGCCTCATTCTGTGCTTCCTGCGCCACCTGAGCGCCGAAGATGCGATGCGCACGCTCGAACAGGCGCTGCCGTACAAGGACGCGATCGTCGCGGTAGGCCTGGATTCGTCCGAACGCGGCCATCCGCCATCGAAGTTCAGCGCCGTGTTCGAGTGCGCGCGGCGCGAGGGGTTCCTCACCGTTGCGCACGCCGGCGAGGAGGGGCCGCCGGAATACATCATCGAGGCACTGGATCTGCTCAAGGTTGCGCGCATCGATCATGGCGTGCGCTGCGAAGAGGATCCCGCGCTGGTCGAACGGCTGGCGCGCGAGCGCATTCCGCTGACCGTGTGCCCGCTGTCGAACGTTCGCTTGTGCGTATACGAGAGCATCGAGCAGCACAACCTCAAGCGCCTGCTCGAGCGCGGGCTTTGCGTGACCGTCAATTCCGACGACCCGGCCTATTTCGGCGGCTATGTCGCCGACAATTTCCTCGCCGTGCAGCGCGGCCTCGGATTGTCGAAAGAGGACATTCGAACGCTCGCCGCCAATTCGATCGAGGCGTCGTTCCTGCCGCCCGCGCAGAAGCGCGCGCTGCGCGACAGGCTCGATGCCTACGTGGCGGCAAACTGAGCGATGTCGCCGATGCCGCCGTTCAATCCGGATCGTTACGATTCCATGGTCTATCGCCGTTGCGGTCGCAGCGGCCTGCGCCTGCCGGCGATCAGTTTCGGCCTCTGGCAAGGCACCGGCAGTTATGTCGACGAGGCGGCGTCGCGCGACATCGTCCACACCGCCTTCGACCTTGGCATCACGCATTTTGATCTGGCCAACAACTACGGCAATCCGGCCGGCGCCAGCGAAGAGCTGTTCGGCCGCATCCTGCGTGGCATGCCGCGGCACGAGCTTCTGATCTCGTCGAAGGCGGGCTACGCCATGTGGCCGGGTCCGTACGGCGAATGGGGCAGCCGCAAGCACCTGATCGAAAGCTGCGAGCAGTCGCTGCGGCGGCTCGGCATCGACCACGTCGACATCTTCTATTCGCACCGCTTCGACCCGGACACGCCGCTGGAAGAAACCCTGGGCGTGCTGGATGCGCTCGTGCGCCAGGGCAAGGCGCTCTATGCGGGAATATCGAGCTATCCCGATCCGCATTTCAGCGACGCGCTGCGCATCGTGCGCGAGCACGATTGGGCGCCCGTCACGATCCATCAGCCGCGCTATTCGATGCTCGACCGCAGTGCGGAACGCGAGGTACTTCCGACCGCGGCCAGGCAGGGCGTCGGCGTGATCGGTTTCTCGCCGCTGGCGCAAGGCCTTCTCGGCGGAAGGTATCTCGACGGCATTCCCGGCGATTCGCGCGCCGCGCTCAACCAGGGCAACGGTGGTTTGTCGGCGCGCCAGGTGACGCCGGAACTGATGGCCAAGCTCGGGGCCCTCAATCAGATCGCCGCGCGGCGCGGCCAGACACTGGCGCAGATGGCGCTGGCGTGGCTGCTCAGGGACGAGCGCGTGACCTCGGTCCTGATCGGCGCGAGCAAACCGCAGCAAGTCACCGAATGCGTGGGTTGCCTGCGCCAGCCATCGTTCGAGGCGGGCGAACTGGACTTGATCGAACACGCCCTGGCATCCGAATGCTGAAGGCGGCGGCGCGACTTGCGGTGATTGGGTTGCGGGCAGCCTGCAACTCCCCGAGCCGCGACCGGTGTCTACTTCCGGGCCATGAAACTGCCGCCGGGCTCGTGCTAGGGTGCTTGCGCATGTGCAAAAAATCATTTGTCGAAACCAGGGGGATTGCATGAAAAACAGGGCATGGCTGGTGCGGGTTGCGATCGCGCTGATGATCGCTCCGGCGTGGCTGGCTGCGGCGCCCGCATCGGGCGATGCCGCGCTTGCCGCGCGGGTCGACCGCGTGCTTGCGCGGACACCCGTCATCGACGGCCACAATGACCTCGCCTGGCAGATCAGGTCGTGCTTCGGCAGCGTCGACCGGGTCGATTTGCGGGTCAACATGGCCGGCGCGTCGAAGCCGGAGAATGCCGTGGCCGATTGCGAGTGGACCGCGCTGATGACGGACATCCCGCGTCTGCACGCCGGCCACGTCGGTGGCCAGTTCTGGTCGGTCTGGGTGCCACCGGAGCTGAGCGGGCTGGCAGCCGTGAAGACGACGCTCGAGCAGATCGACGTCGTGCACGCACTGGCAGCGCGCTATCCAGACGATCTGCAGATGGCCTACACGGCCGATGACGTGGTCCGGATCGAGAAGACCGGACGGGTGGCCTCGCTGATCGGCATCGAAGGCGGCCACCAGATCGACAACTCGCTGGCGACGCTGCGGCAGATGTATGCGCTCGGTGCGCGCTACATGACGCTGACGCACACGCTGAACAACGACTGGGCCGATTCGGCCACCGAAAATCCGCGTCATCACGGCCTCACGGCGTTCGGCCGCGCCGTCGTGCACGAGATGAACCGGCTCGGCATGCTGGTCGACCTGAGCCATGTCTCTGCCGAGACGATGAAGGCTGCGCTTGCCGTTACGCAGGCGCCGGTGATGTTTTCGCACTCCGGCGCGCGCGCGCTGGTCGATCATCCGCGCGATGTACCCGACGACGTGCTCGCGCTGGTCCGGCAGAACCGTGGCGTCGTCATGGTGAATTTCTACCCGGGCTATGTTTCGGCGGACGTGGCTCGCTGGAACGCGGACCGCTCGGCCGAGAAGGCGCGCCTGAACTCGCCACCGTACGACGGCCTTTATGTCGGCCAGCCTGAGCGTGCGAAAGCGGCCATGGCGGAGTGGGAAAAGGCGCACCCTGCACCCGATACGACCATTGCGATGGTCGCCGACCACATCGACCACGTCCGCCAGGTGGCCGGCATCGATTGCGTCGGCATCGGCTCCGATTTCGACGGCATCCCGAAGGGGCCCACCGGTCTGGAAGGCGTCGACAAGTATCCGGCGCTGCTGCAGGAGCTTGCGCGTCGCGGCTGGAGCGACGCGGAGCTGGAGAAGGTTGCCGGCGGCAATATTCTGCGCGTACTGCGCGACGCCGAGGCTGTCGCGAAACGTCTACAACAGCATGAAGGCCCCTCATTCGCAACGATCGCAACCCTTGACGCGCCGGCTGCAAAGTAGCCCGATCCTGTGTCCTGCCCGGATCGGCCCGAAGCGCCACCTCGACGGTGGCCGGGCGGATCGCATCGCAGATGCCGACGCAGCCGGTCGGCAACACGTCGCGCAGAAGAAGCGATGTGGTGGGACGCCGTGATTTTCCGCCTGTCCTCGCGCTGACCCTGGATCATCGTGTTTCGTCCGCTGCTGACCGGTTGTCTCCTGCTCTGGTTGCCTGCGGTCATCGCGGCGGATGACGTTGCCGCGCGTGCGGGCCTGCAGGCGAGCGTCACGTTCAGCCAATACTCGCCGTTGTCGCGCGCGAGCGAGCTCGCGCGCCGCCTGTTCAGCCCGTTGCTGGCGCTGCAGACGAACGAGGCGATCGCGCAGTCCGGCCGCCAGGTGCGTGAACAGTCCATCGACCTAGCGCAGGAGAAATTTGTCGTCTACGTTCCGCCGGCCCGGCACGAGAATGGATACGCGCTGCTGGTCTTCGTAATGCCATGGCGGGGCGCAACCGTGCCGCCGGCCTGGACGGGCGGACTCGACAAGCACGACATGATCTTCGTCACCGCCGCCGACTCCGGCAATGACGCCAGCGTGCTTGACCGCCGCGAGCCGCTGGCACTGTTGGCCGCGTACAACATCATGCAGCGTTATCGCGTCGATCCGGCGCGCGTGTATGTCGGCGGTTTGTCGGGCGGCTCTCGCGTCGCGCTGCGCCTGGCGCTGGCCTATCCGGATTTGTTCCATGGCGCGCTGCTCAACGCCGGCAGCGATCCGATCGGTACTGCGCAGATCCGGCTGCCGCCTGCCGATCTGATGCGCGAATTCCAGCAAACGTCGCGCCTGGTCTATCTCACCGGCAAGGACGATGTGCAAAACCTGGAACTGGACACGCACAGCCGCGACTCCATGCGGGACTGGTGCGTGTTCGACATCGACACGGTGACTGTCGCGTGGACCGGTCACGAGATCGTCGGCGCGGCGGCATTCAGGCGGGGTCTGGACGCACTTGAAACCCACGTCGATCCGGCGCCCGACAAGCTCGCGTCGTGCCGGAGTCATTACGAGCAGGAACTCGACGAAAAACTGCGGCAGGTCGAGGCGCTGCAGGCGGGCGGCAAGATGGACGCGGCGGCCGCATTGCTCGATGCGATCGACCAGCGTTTCGGCGGTCTGGCGGCGCCGCGCAGTATCGAACTGGCCCGACGCCGCAATCCATAGCCGACCGGCAGCGAAGCCGGGGATTCACCACGAAGGACGCCAGGGGAACGAGGGAAGCAGCGAACTTGCGCTGTATCCCTGGCGGTAGGTTTCGAGCAGTCGATCTTGCCTCCGGCAGGCAATCGGGAACGCATGCGGCTTTGGTTCCGCGCTAGTCCTTGTCGCGCCAATGCTGCATTGCCAGCCTCAGCGTGTCGAACTGCCGCGACACGTTCGTGCACGCATCGCAGTACAGCAGGTGCAGGCGCAGGCGCAGGCGCCTGCCGAGCGGCAGCGGCTCATCCTGCCGTTGCGACAGGAGGCGCGAGGCCTGCTGGCAGGAAAGTCGCAGCACGGGGTGTCTAGCCAGCCTGCGCATTGCCGAAACCGGTTTTCTCGAGGCAGGAGCGCAGCATCATGCGTGCCCGATACAGTTGTACCCAGACGTTGGACGTGGTCATTCCCAGATCCTTACACAATTCCTTCGTATCGCTGCCGAGTACCTCGCGCAGCACGAACACCTGGCCGATGCGCCGGGGCAGCAGGTCCACGCAACGCTGGACCGCGGCCAAGAAGCCGTCCTCCTGACACAGTTCGGCCGGGTCGCGCACCTGGCTCGGCATCTGCGCGTAGTGACCGCTTTCGTCGAACAGGTTGTCGAATTCCTGCTCGCCCGAAGGCGACTCATCCAGCGGCTGCTCGCGCCACTGCTTGCGCAGCAGGTCGATGATGCGGTTCTTCAGGATGGACGTCAGCCAGGTGCGCAGCGACGATTCGCCGCGGAACCTGGCGCGATGCTCGTAGGCCTGGGTCAGCACGTCGGACACGCAGTCTTCCGCGGCGTGTTCGTCGCGCAGTTCTATGCGCGCAACCTTCATCAGATAGGCGCGCTGCTCGGCGAGCGCCTCGAACTCGATCACCGTAGCGCTGCTTGTGGACGCCATGGACATTCCCCGCTTGGGCCGCCGGACGGGAGGCCGCCCCGTCGGATCTGACAGCGGCGCATGATAGCCGGTTGCGATGCGGCCGTGACCCTGCGGCGCGCGGGGATCGAACCTCGTTGCCACTGCCGCCCGGCGTCAGGTCCCGGCGGCCGGCCACACGGCCAGGTCGAGCGGCTCGGCCACGCCGCCGACCGTTCGTGCGCGCCGGATTTCGAATCCGGTGGACGCGGAAGTTGCATCCTGCGCACCCGCCAGGCCGATCAGGCTGGCGGTCGCACAGGCCGAAGCGGCCTCGGCCTTGTTGTGCTTTTCGAGCTTGGCGGCAAGGTTGACCGGCTCGCCGATCACGGTGTATTCGAGCCGCCGTTCGACGCCGATGATGCCGAACACGAGCGGGCCGTGCGCGACGCCGATGCCGATGCCGAGCGCGGGCAGGCCGCGCCGCTGACGGTCCGCGGCCCACGCCTGCGAAGTCTGCAGGATTGCCCCGACACAGCGCAGCGCGTCCGCGGCGAAAGTCTTCGATGCCTTGACGGCACCGAAGCTGGCCAGGATGCCGTCCCCCATGAACTTGTCGATGTTGCCGCCGTGGGCGCGAACGACCGGCAGCACGACGTTCTGGTATTCGCCGATCAGCGCGATCAGGTCGGACGCCGACAGCGCCGCGGACGCCTTGGTGAAACCGCGCAGGTCGGTGAACATGATGGCGGCGTCGCGCATCATGCTCTGGCCGGCCATCGGTGCCAGTTCGGTCGCGGTGATCTGCGCGGCGACGTCGCTGTCGAAGAACTGCGACAGCGCATCGGCCGACTGGCTCGACCGCACCGCGCGCGCCAAGGTAAGTCGCGCGCGCGCCAGCGCAGTCGCCAGTATGGCCGTGACGATCAGGATCACGGCGACGCGGATCGCTTCATCGTGGACATCGATGCGCCCGGTCGATGCGGCAACGACGAAGTCCATGGTCTGGCCGCCCGGGCCGGCCTGGCGCCAGGCAAAGAATGCAAGCGCCGCCCAGCCGACCGCTGCGGTCAGGCCCGAAAGCCAGACCCAGACCGGTTCGAAGCGCAAGGCGCGCAGCGCGATCAGGACAAAGATCGCGGCAAACAAGGCGTTCTTCAACGCGATCGGCAACGTCGTTTCGTACTGCGGCGCGAAGCCCCAGAGCAGCGCCAGCAACACGGCCATTTCGGCAACGACGGAGGCGGCAAGCACCGGACTCGTCAGTTGTCCGCTCCAGGCAAACCAGGCGCGCAGGACGATCAGCAGGATCAGCGCGACGATGCCGAGCGGCACCGCGGCAATCGGAGCATCGGGACTGAAGCCGCGCGGCGTAAACACGTAGGCCAGCGCGGCAGCGGTTATCACCGCGATCTGCGCAGCGCTGACCCAGATTTCCGACTCGCGCTGGCTGCGCGCAATCTCCTCGGTCACGCGGGCCGGTTGTGCCGCGCCTGCGCCACGCACGAGGTTTCGCAGAGTCGCGAGCATTCCGCTGTTCATCGATCGGTTGCGTTCACGGCATGCTCTGGCTCGTGCCGCTGCCGGCGATGCGCGCACAGGTGCCTTTGGGAACGGCGATCCACTCGCTCTGGTCGGCGACGGTCCGGGCCTGTTTCGCGCATGAATGCACGGTATTGGCGCAGTCGTTCTGTCCGGCTTTCGCGATGCCGTAGCAGCGTTCGCGCTCGATCGATCCCTGGCCATTGCGGTTCACGCTCGTCGACACCGCGGCGATCATCGCCCCCGCCACGGCAAGCAGGACCCCGGCATTGATGGCGTCACGTGTATTCATGGCATCGATTCACTCCTCTGAAGTCTTGCGCTCGCAACCGGGGGACACCCCGTGCGGCGCGCACGCGTGCGGCAATCGCGGCACGATCGTTGGCATCAAGCGTCGCGCCGTTCGCGAAGCGGATTCTGCGCTTGCGCCCTCCTCGAGGTAATCGTACAGCACGCGGCCATCGGGCAAGGTCAGGTCGGCGACGGTGTGGCGGCCTTCGAACACGCGACGCGCCGGAAGGCCGGCCACCGGCGCGTTTGCCTGCGCGATCAGGTGCAGCCGGGCAGGGGACAGCCAGCCACCATTGATCGTGATCTGCTGCGAGGTTGCAGGCGATCCTGTCGATTGGGTCCGCATGGTGCTCTCGTGGACGCGCGTGCGAATGGCCGATTGGACGGGGCGCATCGAAAAACCTTACACGCGCCGCGTCCACCGCGATCCATGCCAGTTGCAAGGATTTGGCCGGTTGCGCGTCCAACCGAAGCCGGCCGGTGAACTGCAGGCGCCGGAGCCGGAACCCATCTTCCGCCGGCCGCCTCCTTCCGGGCAAGGAGTAGGATGGAAATCAGTGCAAATAACTGCTGTTTCGGCGAACCGATGTGAATTTGCCAGCTCCAAACCTGTCTTCGCCTGCGCCCGTATCGGGTGTCGGCATCGGCCTGCGGCCGGAGCACTATCGCGAACTGCTCGCGCGCGAACGTTGCGTCGACTGGCTCGAGGCGCACAGCGAGAACTACTTCGGCGATGGCGGCTACGACATCGATGTCCTGACGCATTTGCGCGAGCGCTATCCGGTCAGCCTGCATGGCGTCGGACTGGCGCTCGGTTCGGCGGCCGGCTATTCGCGCGCGCACCTCGAGCGCATCGCCGCGCTCGCGCGGCGCATCGAGCCGTGCCTGGTCTCGGAGCATCTTTGCTGGGGCGCCGTCGACGGCCTGGTGCTGAACGATCTGCTGCCGCTGCCGCTGACGCGCGCCGCGCTCGACCTGATGCTGGCGCGCGTTGCGCAGATGCAGGACGTGCTGCAACGACGCGTGCTGATCGAGAACGTTTCGAGCTACGTCCGTTTCGCCGGCGACGAGTTCGACGAAGCCGGATTTCTCAACGAGCTGGCGGCGCGTTCCGGTTGCGGCATCCTGCTCGATGTCAACAATCTCCATGTGAACCAGTGCAACCTGGGCGTCGATGCCGCCGGCCAGATCGATGCGATCGCGGTGCGGCATGTCGGCGAGATTCATCTGGCTGGGCACCTGGTGACCGACGTTGCGGTCATCGATCACCACGGCGCCCGTGTCGCCGATGCCGTGTGGCTGCTGTACGAGCGCGCGCTGCGCCGCTTCGGGCCGGTACCGACGCTGATCGAGTGGGACACCGCGGTACCGCAGATCGACGTGCTGCTTGAGGAAGCCGCGCGGGCGCGCAGCCACCGCTCGGCAGCAGGAGTCGGCGATGCCGTTGCCGCTTGAGCGCCTGCAGGCGAAGTTCGCCGCGGCACTGATCGACGCGGCTGCCGAAGCGGGGGCGATTGCGGATTTTTCCGCCGCCGAGGGCCCTGTACGCGAACGACTGGCGCTTTATCGCGGCAATGTGCACGCAGCCTGGGAGAAAGCACTGGCGAACGCGTATCCGGTTGTTCGCGCACTGGTCGGTGAGGAATTCTTCAGCGCCCTGGCACGCGCCTACGGCCGCGCGTACCCGAGCAGCAGCGGCGACCTGAATCGCTTCGGCGCCATGCTCGGCACGTATGTCCACGATTTCCCTCATACCCGCTCGCTGCCTTACTTGAGCGACGTCGCCGCGCTGGAGTGGTGCGTGCACGAGGCACATTACGCGAGGGACAGCACCGGCATCCGCCACGAGCAGATCACCTCACTTGCGCCGGGCGATCTGCTTGCCTCGCGCCTCGCGTTGCAGCCGGCCTGCCGGTGGGTCGATGCCGGGTTTCCGATCGCGTCGATCTGGCGCGCGCACCAGCCCGGCAGCACCGAGCCGTGGCCGGCCGAGCTCGACCGGCACGAATTCGCGTTGGTCGTGCGGCCACGCTGGCGCGTCGAAGTGCTGCTGTCGAGTGCCGGGGAAATCGCCGCGTTGCGGCACCTGCAAGCCGGTTTCGATATGGAATGCGCCATCGGTGTCGCGCTTGCGGCCCAGCCGGACTTCGATTTCCCGAAAGCACTCGTACGCTGGCTGGACTACGCGGTGCTGACGGATATCCGGAATGGCACGCCCGGCAATGTCTGCGGTGCGGGCGAGGCCGGCAGTCGGTCACTGACTGAGGCTGGCGCCGGCGATTGATCGAAGCACGACCGATTTCGCCGGCGGTGTGCCGCGCGCATCGCCGCCCATGCGCCGCTCAACTTGCGTTCCTTCGGGATCGAATCCGAGGTATCGAAGGGTAGACCGCGCTGCCGCCTGTGGCTGCCGTGGTCAAACCCTCGGGACGAACGGCTTCAGGACAACTCCAACCGAGGCGCGGTCGCAGTGCGCGGCCGCGCGACTGGTGTAAACCGGCTTGCTACACTGCGCGTTTGACGATGGCACCACTCATCGGGAAGCGCACATGAACCAGGTTCTGTTCCACCTGCATCACATCAACGTGACACCGTGGAAGCTGATAGGTTACATCGGCGTGTTCCTGTTCACGGCGCGCTGGTTCGTGCAGCTGTACGCGACCAAGAAACTGCGCCGCGTCGTCATGCCGCTGTCGTTCTGGTGGCTGTCGATCAGCGGCAGCGCGCTGCTGCTGCTCTACTTCACGTTCGGCAAGAACGATTCGGTCGGTGTCATGTCCAACCTGTTTCCGGCGTTCGTCTCGGTCTACAACCTGATCACGCACATGCGCCAGCACAAGCCCGAGGTCATCGAAGCGGGCAGCGCCGAGGAAACCTGACGGCCCGATGGCCGACAGTCCGACGTCGCCGCGCCCGGAGACGAGTCACTCAGCGGTTGTCGGTTGACCGCCGGCGCGGCACGCCGTGCGGCACTCGGTGGCGGTCGAGTTCCCTGAGCAGGAAGTTGAGCAGATTGCCGAGGCGGCGGATCAGGGCGAAGCCTTGCGGCTTGACCTCGAGTGCGAAATCCCCGTGCGTCGCGCGCTCCGAAAGGTTCGCGATGTCGGTCAGCGGCACGATGCCGTTGCGCCAGAAGGCAGCGAAGACCGCCACGAGCAGAACCAGCGCGCCGAGCATCGCGGCGATCAAAGCGGGCGCGACGGCGTGCAGCAGCGCCTGGACCTGCGCGGGCGGAACGAGCGCGACGAGGAATGCCCTGCGGCCGCCTGCCTGCAGCGGTGCGGCGCGGGCGGGCCACTCGTGACCGTCGATCGAAACCGTGAAGTTCGACAGTGCGGCGTCGATCCAGAGCTTGCGATCCTGCTCGATCGCTGCCCCCAGTTGCTCGCTGCCCGGCTGCGTCAGCGTCGTGCCCACGATGGCGGGGCCGGTCGGTTCGATGGCGACCAGCGCGAAGTCGACCTTGGCGGCACCGCTCATGATCCTGGACAGGTCCGGTGCGACGCGCATGCCGGTGACAAGCAGTGCCTTCAGGCCGGTGTCCTGCTTGACCGGCGTGACGGTCACGACCGGCAGGCGCGCATCATCGTCGAGTGTCGTCGACGCCTGCGTCATTCCGGCGCGGCTCCTGGTCACGACCGGCAGCGAGCCCAGCGCGTGCTCGCCGAGAAAGGTATCACCGACTTCGGCGACCAGCTTGCCCTCGGCGTCGAGCAGCGCAATCGCATCCAGTGCCGCGTCGCGGCGGTGCTGGTCGAGTGTGCGGCGGATTGCCGCCACGTCGCGCGTCTCCGCAATCCCCGGACCGGGATCGACGGACCGGATGATCCAGCCGGCGAAGTCCGCGTTTGCCAGCAGGTCGCCGGAAATCCGCTCGAGCTGGCGTGCACGCTGTTCGTTCACGTAGGTCCCGACCGAGATCGCGGTATCGAGCGTCCTGGAAACGGTTTCGCGCTTCAGCGCGGTCAATTGCCAGAAGCCTACCGCCAGGGTGGCCGCCACGACGCAGCCGGCAAGTGCCAGGCCGAGGCCGATGGTCGCTGCGAACGGATTTCGCACGATGCTCATGAAGCCCGTCGCGCGATCGCGCCCGGGCGCGGGTTGCCGTGCGCAATGACCGGCGGGCATGGGGTGCCCCAGCCTCCGCGAACGACCGCTTTCGTCTTCATGCAGCCCCCTGAGCGCGCATGCAGCCCGTTGTCCCGCTGCAACAACCCATGAAGATGTCGCAGCGAACGTGATTGTGGCGTAAAGAAGGGCAGCCGGCACGCCCTGGTTGGCGAATGTCCCTGGCTACTCGGGATCGTAGTCCAGATTCGGCGCCAGCCAGCGTTCGGCTTCGGCCAGCGTCCAGTTCTTGCGTCTGGCGTAATCCTCGACCTGTTCCTTGCTGATGCGGCCGACGACGAAGTACTGGCTGTCCGGATGGCTGAAGTACCAGCCCGAGACGGCGGAAGCGGGATACATCGCAAAGCTTTCGGTCAGCTCGATGCCGGCGTTGGCGGTCGCATCGAGCAACTCGAACAAGGTCGCCTTCTCGGTGTGGTCGGGGCAGGCCGGATAACCGGGGGCCGGGCGGATGCCGCGGTACTTCTCGGCGACGAGGTCGGCATTGGCCAGCGCCTCGTCTCTTGCGTAACCCCAGAATTCCTTGCGCACGCGCTCGTGCATCCGTTCGGCGAACGCTTCGGCCAGCCGATCGGCCAGCGCCTTGAGCAGGATCGACGAATAGTCGTCATGGTCGCGTTCGAATTCCGCAAGCATGCGCTCGATGCCGATGCCGGCGGTCACGGCGAAGCCGCCGATCCAGTCGCGCACGCCGGATTCCTTCGGTGCGACGAAATCGGCCAGGCAGAAATCGGGACGGCCAGGCGGCTTGTCGACTTGCTGGCGCAGGAAATGGATGGTGGCGACGCTCTTCAGTTCCTCTGCCGCTGCGCTGCGCGAAGCAGCCTCTCCCGCAAGGGAAGAGGTGAGCGGCAGAACTTCGACGTCGTCGCCGACACGCGCCGCGGGCCACAACCCGATCACGCCGCGCGCCGTCAGCCACTTTTCCGCGACGACGCGCTTGAGCATCGCCTGTGCATCCTCGAACAACTCGCGTGCCTGCGCACCGACGACGGCGTCCTCGAAGATCTGCGGGTAATGACCGGACAGTTCCCAGGTGTTGAAGAACGGTGTCCAGTCGATGCGCTCGACCAGTTCGGCCAGCGGATAGTCGCCGAATACCGTGATGCCGGGCCGCTGCGGCACCGGCGGTTCGTACGTCTCCCAGTTTCCGGCAAACGCCTGGCCGCGCGCATGCTCGAGCGAAACCAGACGCTTGGACGGCCCGCGATCCTTGTGACGCTCGCGGATCTCGACATATTCGGCGCGGACCTTCGCCATGAATGCGTCGACCAGTTCGGCACTGATCAGCGACTGGGCGACGCCGACCGCGCGCGAGGCGTCCTTGACCCACACGGTCGGCGACTTGTAGTGCGGTTCGATCTTCAGCGCAGTATGCGCGCGCGAGGTCGTCGCGCCGCCGATCAGCAACGGCACGTGGAAATCCTGGCGCTGCATTTCACGGGCGAAATGGCTCATTTCCTCGAGCGACGGCGTGATCAGGCCGGACAGGCCGATCATGTCCGCTTTCTCGGCCCTGGCCGCGTCGAGGATCTTCTGCGCCGGAACCATCACGCCGAGATCGACGACATCGAAGTTGTTGCAGCGGAGCACGACACCGACGATGTTCTTGCCGATGTCGTGCACGTCGCCCTTCACGGTCGCCAGCACGATCTTGCCGTTCGCCTTGTGCGCTTCGCCGGTACGCAGCTTTTCTTCCTCGATGTACGGAATCAGGTAGGCGACGGCCTTCTTCATCACGCGCGCCGACTTGACGACTTGCGGCAAAAACATCTTGCCGGCGCCGAACAGGTCGCCGACGACATTCATGCCGTCCATCAGCGGGCCTTCGATGACGTCGAGCGGGCGTGTCGACAACTGGCGCGCTTCTTCGGTGTCGGCCTCGACGAACGCGTCGTTGCCGTGGACCAGCGCGTGGCTGAGCCGCTGGCGCACCGGCAATTCGCGCCAGGCATGGGTTTCGACGACCGCGTCGCCCTTCCTGCCCTTGTAACGCTCGGCGATCTCGAGCAGGCGCTCGGTGCCGTCGCCGCGGCGGTTCAGCACGACGTCTTCGACGCGCTCGCGCAGTTCGGGGTCGAGGTCGTCGTAGATCGGCAGCGCGCCGGCGTTGACGATGCCCATGTCCATGCCGGCCCGGATCGCGTGGTACAGGAACACGGCGTGGATCGCCTGGCGCACGGTCTCGTTACCGCGGAACGAGAACGACACGTTCGAAACGCCGCCCGAGACGTGGCAGTACGGCAGCGTCGCCCTGATCTCGCGCGTGGCCTGGATGAAGTCGACGGCGTAGTTGTTGTGCTCGTCGATGCCGGTCGCGATCGCGAAGATATTCGGATCGAAGATGATGTCTTCCGGCGGAAAACCGACCTCTTCGGTCAGGATCCTGTATGCGCGAGTGCAGATCTCGACCTTGCGCGCCTTCGTGTCGGCCTGGCCGGCCTCGTCGAACGCCATCACCACGACCGCGGCGCCGTAGTTCAGCACCTTGCGTGCATGCTCGATGAAGACTTCCTCGCCCTCCTTCATCGAGATCGAATTGACCACGCCCTTGCCCTGCAGGCAGCGCAGGCCTGCCTCGATCACCGTCCACTTCGACGAGTCGACCATGACCGGCACGCGCGCGATATCCGGCTCGGCGGCAATCAGGTTGAGGAACTTCGCCATCGCCATTTCGGAGTCGATCAGCCCCTCGTCCATGTTGACGTCGAGGATCTGCGCACCGTTCGCGACCTGTTGCCGCGCGACTTCGACGGCTTCCTCGTAGCGGTCCTCCTTGATCAGCTTCTTGAACTGCGCCGAGCCGGTGACATTGGTGCGCTCGCCGATGTTGACGAACAGCAACTCCGGCGTGATGACCAGCGGCTCGAGGCCGGAAAGTCGTGTATAGCGTTGAGTCATCGGATGAAGTCGTTTGTCGGAGTGATGGTTAAAGTGACGGTTAACAAGAGGCGAAAGATTGAACCACGGAGAACACGGAGGACACGGAGAACGAAACCTGGTGGCGCAACGCCCCTGCGCGCTGTACTTGAATCTGCAGACGGAAAGCAACCGGATTTCATTGTCCGTTTGCGCCTTTCTTCGTGTTCTCCGTGTTCTCCGTGGTTCAGTCTTTACGCCGTTGTCTTCCTCAGGCAGCGATTGACTTGCCACCAGGCAGCACGCGCGGCGCGACGCCGCGCACGGCGTCGGCGATCGCGCGGATGTGCGCGGGCGTCGTACCGCAGCAGCCGCCGACGAAATTGAGCAGCCCGCTGCGCGCGAACTCGCCGATGATCGCTGCCATCTGCTCCGGGGTTTCGTCGTATTCGCCGAATGCGTTCGGCAGGCCGGCGTTCGGGTGCGCACTGACGTAGCACTCGGCGACCTGCGCGAGCGCATCGACATAGGTGCGCAGTTCGGTCGCTCCGAGCGCGCAGTTCAGGCCGATCGACAGCGGCCGCGCGTGGCGCAGCGAATAGTAGAACGCCTCGGCGGTCTGGCCGGACAACGTACGGCCGGACATGTCGGTGATCGTGCCGGAGATCATGACCGGCACACGCGCGCCGCGCCGTCCGAATTCCTGGGCGATCGCGAACAGCGCGGCCTTGGCGTTGAGGGTGTCGAAGATCGTCTCGACCATCAATAGGTCGGCGCCGCCGTCGAGCAGGCCCCTGGCGGCGTCGGCGTAGGCGGTGGCCAGTTCCTCGAACGTGACGTTGCGGAAACCGGCGTTGTTCACGTCCGGCGAGATCGACGCGGTGCGGCTGGTCGGTCCGAGCACGCCGATCGCAAAGCGCGGCTGGGCCGGTGTCTTGGCTTCGGCGACGTCGCAGCATTCGCGCGCCAGGCGGGCGCCCTCGCGGTTGAGCTCGTAGGCGAGATGTTCGAGATGATAGTCGGCTTGGCTGATCGTGGTCGAGTTGAACGTATTCGTCTCGACCAGGTCGGCACCGGCGTCCAGATAGGCGTTGTGCACGGCCTGGATGATCTTCGGCTGCGTCAGCGAGAGCAGGTCGTTGTTGCCCTTCAGATCGCAGCCCGGACCGTGCTGTTCGTGCATGGCATGCGCATCAGCGCCGTTGCCGAAACGCTCGCCGCGATAGCCGGTTTCGTCGAGCTTGTAGCTCTGCAGCATCGTGCCCATCGCGCCATCGATGATCAGGATGCGCTGCGCCAATGCATCGCGCAGCGCCTGCGTGCGCTGCGGATTCTGCCACGGCAACACATGCTTCATGGTGTCTTCTCCTGCAAAAGCCCTGTTGAACGCGGATCAGAGCGGAAGAACGCGGATTGACGCGGATCAGACAAATCAACGCGAATGCGAATCGCAAAGACGTCAAGCGAACGTGGGCACATACTTGTATACATCTTCATCCGCGGAAAATCCGCGTTCATCGCTTCCATCCGCGCAATCCGCGCAATCCGCGTCAATCGTTCTTTCTTTCATTCCGTGCCAGCAGCGACAGCACTTCGAAATGCGGCGGGCGCCGTTCGCGCGTCAGGCGTTCGCAGCCGAGCACCTGGAGGCCGGCCCTGGTCGCCAGTTCGCGCAGTTCGCCTTCGCGGAAACCCAGGTTGCGATGGTCGAACGGTTCGACCGCCGCACGGTGCGCGTGGCGGGCGAGCGTGGTCGCCAGAAGACGGCCGCCGGGACGCAGCACGTGCGCCGCTTCGGCAACGACCTTGGCCGGCCGGTCGCTGTAGGTTAGGGCCTGCATCAGCAGCACGAGGTCGAACTTGCGGTCGCCCAGTTCGAGCGCATGCATGTCACCGAGCCGCACTTCGACGTTGGCGAACGACTTCAGCCGTGCCCGCGCGGCGCCCACGACACGTTCGCTGGCATCCAGGCACAGTATCGAGTGCGCATGCGGCGCGAGCAGCTCGGCCAGCACGCCGTCACCCGATGCGATGTCGAGCACGTCGCCGCTGTCGATCAGGCCGGTCAGCGCGCGCGCCATCGCTTCCCAGGTGCGGCCCGGCGAATAGTGCCGCTCCATGTCGCCGGCGACGCTGTCCGCCCAGCCCTCGGCACGCGCGCGTTGCGCCAGGATCGTCGGCAGGCGCCGTGCATCGTCGTCGATGAACGCATCATTGACGTTTTCGCGCAGCGCATGCAGCAGCGCCGTGGGTTTCGCCTCGAGGTCGGTGTTGAGCCGGTAGTAGGCCGATACGCCGGCGCGGCGGTCGCGCACGAGGTCGGCTTCCTTGAGCTTGGCCAGGTGTGTCGACACGCGCGGCTGGGCCAGTCGCAGCACCGCCGACAGCTCGGCCACGGTCAATTCCTCGCGCTCGAGCAGTGCCAGCAGCCGAACCCGCGTGGGATCGGACAGCAGGCGCAGCAGGGTTGTGGTCGAGCCGAGATCCAAAATATCCTTCCATCTTGATTAAGAGATAGATAGCTAGATTAGCCGTCCGGACGGCCAGCGTCAACGCCCGCGAGCGAAAGCCGAATCAAGCAGTACACGAACAACACGAGGAAGAGCGAACCGCAGGGCACCGTTCGAGGTGCCGATGCCCGGAGCATGGCAGCCAGGAGACTCCTCACGCTGGCGCTGGCTGCAAAACCTCCTAGAATGCCTGTCCTTCGTGTTCCTCGTGTCCTTCGTGGTTCGATCTTTCGTCTTCCAGTGGTTTGCGCGCGCATGGCTGTTCATCTGCGTTGCGATCTCATGTGCGCCGGCGAACGCGGTCGAGTACGACGAACTGGCGAAATACTGGACTGGCGACGCGCAGAAGGTGCCCTATCGCGCGATCGTCACGCCGGGCCGCGAGCATCACGAGCTGTTGCCGCTGATCGTGTTCCTGCACGGCGACTGGCAGGACGGCACCGACAACCAGTCGCAGCTGGCCGGCTACGGCAACGGTTCGCTGCAACTGGTCGACCGCGCGATCGAGGGCGGCGTGCCATTGGTATACATAGCGCCGCAGACGACTGGCGGCTATTGGCCGCCGCGACGCGTGACGGCAGCCATTGCCGACGCGATCAGGCGCTTTCCGGTCGACCCGCGACGCATCTATCTCACCGGCATTTCCGACGGCGGGACCGGCGTGTGGGAAACGTTGAAAGCGTGGCCGCAGTGCTTCGCCGCCGGCGTGCCGATGTCCGGCATGACGGAAACGAGCGGCCTGGCGCCGATCACCCGGGTGCCGCAGTGGATATTCCACGGCGCGAAGGACAACGACACCGATGTCGAGAAAGGCTACGGCGGTGCGATGGTCGGTTCGCGTGCGGTGGTGCGCGCGCTGCGTGCGGAGGGAGGCGATCCGCGCTACACCGAGTATCCGCAGGAAATGCACCCGATCTGGCACCACGCCTATGCCACCGAAGGACTGCTGGCGTGGATGCTGCGCCAGCGTCTGCGTGGCAGCCCCTGCGATTTCGACGCGCCCGGCAAGACGCCGGCGGCGCGAAACCGGTAAAATCGCACGACTCGCCCTGCGCTGGGGGAGCTTGGGGATTGGCTTTTCACCTGCTGCGGCGGGATTTTTCTACACCAATCCCACGCAACCCTCCCTTGCAGGGCAGGGCGCAGGAGTTCCGTTGTCGAATTCGTCGAGGTTGTCATGGATTTCCGTTTCACCGAAGACCAGCTGTCGATCCAGTCCGTCGCGCGCGACTTCGCGCAGAAACGCATCGCGCCGATTGCCGCCGAATTCGACAAGAGCGGCGAGTTTCCGCTCGAGACGATCAAGGAAATGGGCGCGCTCGGATTGATGGGCATCGAGGTGCCGCACGAATACGGCGGCGCCGGCCTCGATCCGGTCGGCTACGTGCTGGCAATGATCGAAATCGCCGCGGCCGATTGCGCGCACTCGACCATCATGTCGGTCAACAACACGCTGTACTGCAACGGTATCCTGAAGTACGGCAACGAACAGCAGAAGCAGAAGTACGTGCGTGCGATCGCCGAGGGCCACGGCATCGGCGCGTACGCGCTGACCGAGCCGCAGTCGGGCTCCGACGCGTCGAACATGCACACGCGCGCGACGAGAAACGCCGATGGCGACTGGGTCATCAATGGCAAGAAGAGCTGGATCACCTCGGGCCCCGTGGCGAAGTACATCGTGCTGTTCGCGATCACGAGTCCCGGCAAGGGCGCCAAGGGCGTGTCGGCATTCATCATCGATACCTCGCGTCCCGGCTTCCACGCCGGCAAGACCGAACCCAAGCTCGGCATCCGGGCGTCGGCGACCTGCGAAATCGAATTCACCGAATACGTGTGTCCCGCCGCCGACATGCTCGGCGAAGAAGGCAAGGGCTTCGGCATCGCCATGGGCGTGCTCGACGCCGGGCGCATCGGCATCGCTTCGCAGGCCGTCGGCCTGTCGCGTGCCGCCTATGAAGCGAGCATCGCCTACGCACGCGAGCGCAAGGCGTTCGGCCACCCGATCGGTTCGTTCCAGATGACGCAGGCGAAGCTTGCCGACATGAAATGCAAGCTCGATGCGGCCACGTTGCTGACGTTGCGCGCCGCATTTGCCAAGGGCGAGGCCGAGAAGTCCGGCGCGCGCTTCGGCACGGAAGCGTCGGTCGCGAAGCTGTTTGCCTCGGAAGCGGCCATGTGGATCACCCACCAGGCCGTGCAGATCCACGGCGGCATGGGCTACTCGAAGGAAATGCCGCTCGAGCGCTACTTCCGCGATGCCAAGATCACCGAAATCTATGAAGGCACCAGCGAGATCCAGCGCATGGTCATCGCGCGCAATGAAACGGGGTTGCGTTAGCCGACCCGCCTGCGTTATTCGCCGCAGCACCCGGTAGCGGAGCAGGTAACCCGAATCCGGGCGGGTACGCGCGCGCGACGCGGCAACGACAGGGCACCACGCCGGTTGGGGTCACCGACAGTCGCCTCGAGGCACCTCGACGTTTTGCGGCCGTCAGCGGTGCGGCCGTTGAGTTCGGCGCGGACGGACGGCGATCGGTCAAGCCTGCTCGAACGACGGCGGGCTGACGGCCGTGACGACTCGATCGCGGCCGGCTTTCTTGGCGAGGTAGAGCGCCGCATCCGCGTGTCGCAACAATGCGTCGGCGGTCGTGGCATGCGCGGGAAAGGCGGCGAGACCGATCGATACCGTCACGTGCGGCAGCTGCTCGCGCCGATGTTCGACGCTCATCGCCGAGACCGCGTCGCGGACCTGCTCGGCGCAGCGCAGCGCGATGTCCGCATCGGCTTCGAGCATGACCACGGTGAATTCCTCGCCGCCGTAGCGGCAGGCGATGTCTTCGCTGCGGATCGAGCGCTGCAGCACGTCCGCGAACTTCGCCAGCAGCGCGTCACCCGAATCATGCCCATGACTGTCGTTGAATCGCTTGAAGTGATCGATATCGAGCATGAGGACGGCGAGCGGCAACCTGCGCCGTGCGGCGCGCATCAGTTCGCGTTCCAGCGAGACTTCCAGGTAGCGCCGGTTGAACAGGCCGGTCAAGGGATCGCGGATCGATTGCGTGCGCAGCGTCTCCTGCAGGCGCAGGTTCGCCAGCGCAAGTCCCAGCTGCTCGCCGGCGGCCATCGCGACACGGCGCTCCGCCGCATTCGGCGCCTCCGCACCATCGAGCGTCAACACGCCGATCACTTCGCCCTGCGCCGCCAGCGGTATGCACAGGTATCCGGGAGCCGGCTGTTCATCGGAGGGCATGCTCACGTGCTTGCAGACAAAACCCGCGCTGGTGCCGGCCAGCGGATAGGCCTGGCCGCGCCGCAACGCCCAGCAATCCTCCGGCGGAAATATCGATTCGGCGAGCAATGCATGGGTTCCCCAGTGCGCGCCGACGACGGCGAGGTCCTGCGACGGATTGATCAGTGCGAGGTGCCCGCCGAACCGGGGCAGGAGTCCCGTCAGTGCGCCGCCGAGGCCGGCGCGCACTTCGTCGAACTCCCGGCAGCTTTGCAGCATTTCGCCGAATTGACCCAGCTTTTGCATGCTTTCGCCGATGCGCCGGGTTTCGTCCAGCGCGGCGCCGAGTTGCACGTTCGATTGCTGCAACTCGTGGTTGCTGTCGACGCCGCGGCGGTGGCTTGCATTGACGACCAGGAAAGCGAACAGGAGAACCGCCAGGCTGAGCAACGTCGCAATCGCGACCATCATGCGTGCAAGCGCTGCCGTATGCTTGCTGTCGGAGCGGCGCTGCTGGAGCAGCTTGTCTTCTTCGTCGAGGACGACGCGAGCCAGGGCGCGGGCGCGAGTCGACGCCAGGTCGGACACGGTGCCCGGGGCATTCTGCGCCGCGCGATGGCCCTGGATCGCCGCCGTGGCGGCGTCGCGGTGCTGCAGGACGCTCGCGGCGAAATCCTGCACGTGGGCGATCTGGACCGGATTGTCCTGCACCAGCTGCGCCAGTGACTTCAGGTCCTCATCGAGCAGCGGCAGCTGGTTCTGGAAGCGCTCGAACAGTGCCTCGTTGCCGAGCGCCGTGTATGCCGTGGCGTCGGCGCGCATCGCACTGATTCGCGCGAGCGCGGCCCACACCCGGCCCTCGACCTCGTGGCTGTGCGAAACCCAGCCCGAATTCTGGACGAAGCGGTCTGTCGTGAACCACACGCCGATGCCGACAGTCAGCAGGATCGACGCCAGACCGACGAATAGCAGCGCCAGGCGCTGGCTGAAGGTCTTGTGCGCAGGCAGGGTGGTCGATTCGGATTCGGCGATCATCGCAGGAAGGGTACATCGTGGCAGCTCCCTGCAAACGATTCCATGGCACGCGCCTTTGGGCAGCAGGCATGCATTTCCGGGGCCAACGGGATGGCCGCGCTGGCCCGGATGCGGCCGTAGCGCTATCCTAGCGCCCCCTCGAACCATCCATGCAACGGATTCTTCATGAGCGCGCAACCCTCCGTCCCGGCGACGGATGTCGCAGCAGTTCTCGATCGACTGGCGCAGCGTCTGACGCCCGCACAAGCACCGCAGGCGCAGGCTTTTGCCGTCCACCTGCTCAAGCGCGTGGCCCCCGAGGACCTGGCCGCGCGCAGCGCGGAGAGCTGGGCCGCACTGGCCCTCGGGTTGCTCGATTTCCTGCGCGTTCGGCGCCGCGGCATGCCGAGCGTGCGCGTGTTCAATCCCAATCTGCAGGATCACGGCTGGGAATCGGTGCATACGGTGATCCAGATCGTGACCGACGATGCGCCGTTCCTGGTCGACTCGGTCGGCATCGCCGTGGCCGACTCGGGTTCCCTGCTGCACACAGTGATTCATCCGGTCTACAACGTCGAGCGCGATCCGGGCGGGCATGTCCTCGGTCTGGGCCCCGACGGCACCGGCAAGGGCAAGCCTGAATCGGTCATGCACATCGAACTCGACCGCATGACCGAGCCGGCGGCGTTCGAGCGCGTCGAACGGGCGGTGCGCGAATCGCTGCAGGACGTCGCCAACAGCGTCGACGACTGGGGCGCGATGCGCGCCAAGATGCTGTCGATCGCCAACGAGATGGGACAGCAGCCGACGCCGCTGGCAGCGGAAGCGGTTGCCGAGGCGCGGGAATTCCTGTGCTGGGTCGCCAACGATCACTTCACGTTTCTCGGCTACCGCGAATATCGCGTCGTGCAGTCCGGCAACGACGACGTGCTGCAGGCGGTCGAAGCGACCGGGCTGGGCGTGTTGCGCGGCGGTGAACGCTCGCTGGCACCGCGTTCGCTCAAGACGCTGGTGGCGCGCGACCTGCCGCAATCCGGCGCGATCGACGCCGTGATCCTGACCAAGACCAACGCGCGTGCCACCGTGCACCGGCCGGGCCACATGGACTACATCGGCGTGCTCGAATTCGACGCCAATGGCGTTCCGGTCGTCGAGCATCGCTTCCTCGGCCTGTACGCATCGGGCGCGTATACGCGCCGTCCGTGGGACATTCCGCTGGTGCGGCAGAAGTACGAAGCGGTGATGCAGCGCTCCGGCCTGCGCCGGGATTCGCACTCCGGCAAGGCGCTGCGCAACATTCTCGAGACGCTGCCGCGCGACGAGCTGTTCCAGGCCAGCGAGGACGAACTGTTCGCAATGGCCACCGGCATCCTGCAGTTGCAGGGCCGTTCGCGTTCGCGCCTGTTCGTGCGCGCCGACAAGTACGGACGCTTCTTCTCCTGCCTGGTCTTCGTGCCGCGCGATCGCATCACCACCGACGTGCGCGAGCGCATCGAGAGCCTGCTCAAGCGCGCGTTCCGCGGCGAGCGTGTCGATTCGTCGATCCAGGTCACCGAATCGGTGCTGGCGCGCCTGCACCTGATCATCCGGCCCAAGGCGGGGGAGAAGCCGGCGTTCGACGTGGCCGACTTGGAAGACAAGATCGCCCACATCGTGCGCAACTGGCACGACGAGCTGCGCGACATCCTGCTGCAGAAGCATGGCGAAGAGAAAGGCGGCAAGCTGGCCAGCCGATTCGGCAAGGCGCTGCCGGCTGGCTACATCGAGGAGGTCACGCCGCAGGTTGCCGCGGCCGACGTCGAGGCAGCCGCGAGCCTGAAAGACGCCGACGACATCCGCCTTTCGCTGTACCTGGCGCGCAAGCGGCACGACGACCTGCGCTTCAAGCTGTTCCGCTATGGCGCGCCGATCACGTTGTCCGAAGCGCTGCCGATGCTCGAGAACATGGGCCTGAAGATCGTGTCCGAGCATCCCTACGAGATGCGTGTGGGCAGTGCGACGATCTTCATCCAGGACTTCGATGTCGAGGATGCGTCGGCGCGCAGCTTCGACGTGGACCAGATCAAGGAGACGTTCGCCACGAGCTTCGAGCGCATCTGGCGTGGGCAGGCGGAGAACGACGGCTTCAACCGTCTGATCATGAGGGCCAACCTCGACTGGCGCCAGGTGTCCGTGCTGCGTGGCCTGTGCAAGTACCTGCTGCAGACCGGCGTGCCGTTCTCGCAGGCCTACATGGAAGAAACGCTGAACCGCTATCCGCTGATCGCCGGATTGCTGGTCGAACTGTTCGAGGCGAAGTTCGATCCGGAGCGCGAATCGAACAGCAAGGTCGTCATCGAGGGTGCACGCAAGCGCCTGCAGAAGGAGCTGCAGACGCTGCTGCCCGAGTCGATGGACAAGCATCATGCGGTCATCGTCGATGCGGTGGTCAACGCGCGCGGCGAGAAGCGCGAGGTGCAGATGCAGGCGATCGTCGGCGCGCTGCGCGCGCTGCTCGACAATGTCGGCAGCCTCGACGAGGACCGCATCCTGCGCGCCTACGCCGGCCTGATCGGCGCCTGCCTGCGCACCAGCTACTACCAGACGCCGGGCGGCAAGGCGCGCGAGTACATCAGCTTCAAGTTCGATCCGGCGAAAATCACGGACCTGCCGAAGCCGCGCGCGTACCGGGAAATCTTCGTCTATGCACCGCGCATCGAGGGCGTGCACCTGCGCTTCGGACCGGTTGCGCGCGGCGGGCTGCGCTGGTCCGACCGGCGCGAGGACTTCCGCACCGAGGTGCTCGGCCTGGTCAAGGCGCAGATGGTCAAGAACACCGTCATCGTGCCGGTCGGGTCGAAGGGCGGCTTCTTCGTCAAGCGCCCGCCGATCGGCGGCGATCGCGACGCGGTGCTGGCCGAGGGCATCGCCTGCTACCGGCTGTTCATCAACGGACTGCTCGACATCACCGACAACCTCGTCGACGGCCAGGTCGTGCATCCGCAGAACTGCGTGCGCCACGACGCCGACGATCCATACCTGGTCGTCGCCGCCGACAAGGGCACCGCCACGTTCTCCGACATCGCCAACGCGATCTCGGCCGAGCATGGCTACTGGCTTGGCGATGCGTTTGCCTCGGGCGGCTCGGTCGGCTACGACCACAAGGGAATGGGTATCACGGCCAAGGGCGCGTGGGAATCGGTCAAGCGCCATTTCCGCGCGCTCGGCCGTGACTGCCAGAACGAGGACTTCACCACGGTCGGCATCGGCGACATGTCCGGCGACGTCTTCGGCAACGGCATGCTGCTGTCGAAGCACACGCGCCTGATCGCGGCATTCGACCACCGGCACATCTTCATCGACCCGAACCCGGACGCCGCCACATCGTTTGCCGAGCGCGAACGCATGTTCAAGCTGCCGCGTTCGTCATGGGCGGACTATGACCTGAAGCTGATCAGCAAGGGTGGCGGCATATTCCCGCGCACGGCGAAATCGATCCCGCTTTCGGCCGAGGCGCGCGCCGCGCTCGGCATCGCCGGCGACTCGGCTGCGCTGTCGCCGAATGAGCTGATGAAGGCGATCCTGATGGCGCCGGTCGATCTGCTCTGGAACGGCGGCATCGGCACCTACATCAAGGCCGAGGGCGAGACCAACGCCGATTCCGGCGATCGCGCCAACAACGCGATCCGCGTCAACGGCAATGAGCTGCGCTGCAGGATGGTCGGCGAAGGCGGCAACCTCGGCGCGACGCAGCGCGGCCGCATCGAGGCGGCGTTGAAGGTCGTGCTGCTGAACACCGACTTCATCGACAACTCGGCCGGCGTCGACACGTCCGACCACGAGGTCAACATCAAGATCCTGCTCAACGACGCGGTGCAGCGCGGCGAGTTGAGCATGGAAGCGCGCAATGCGCAGCTCGCCGCGATGACGGACGAGGTCGAACGCCTCGTGCTGGCCGACAACTATCGCCAGAACCAGGCGATCAGCGTGATGGAGCGCATGTCGGTGTCGCGCATCGGTGCCAAGCGCCATTTCATCCGCGTGCTGGAGGAGCAGGGACTGCTCGACCGGCAGATCGAATTCCTGCCGAGCGACGCCGAGTTCGCGCAGCGCAAGGCGCGCGGACAGGGCCTGACCCGGCCGGAACTTTCGATCCTGCTGTCGTATTCGAAGATCGTGCTGTTCCAGCAGCTGCTCGACTCGGATGTGCCGGAGGACGCCTACCTGTCGAAGGAACTGCGCCGCTATTTCCCCGAGCCGCTGCAGGAGAAATACGCCACGCACATGGAGCGTCACCGGCTCAAGCGCGAGATCATCGCCACGGCGGTGACCAACTCGATGGTCAACCGCATGGGCGCGACGTTCGTCATGCGCATGGGCGAAGACACCGGCAAGACACCGGCACAGGTGGCGCGCGCATTCAACATCACGCGCGAGATACTCGACGCGCGATCGATGTGGGCGGCCATCGAGGCGCTCGACGGCAAGGTCAACGGCAATGCGCAGATCGATGCGCTGCTGGTGATCTGGGCCACGCTGCGCGGCATGACGCGCTGGCTGCTCAACCACGCCGAAACCAACCTCGACATCGCCGCCGCCGTGGCGCGTTATCACGACGGCATGCGCGAGCTGCGCAAGCATATTCCGGACGTGATTACGGCGCGCGAGCGCGCCCGCTTCGACGCGGACTGCCAGCGCTGGATCGACGCCGGTTTCCCGGCGACGCTGAGCACGGAACTGGCCGCGCTGCCGACGCCGGGTTCCGGCCTCGACATCATCCACACTGCCGCGGAACACAAGCTCGAGATCGATCGCGCCGCCCAGGTCTATTTCGAACTCGGCGATGCACTGCACCTGTCCTGGCTGATGGGCAAGATCGAAGAGCTGCCGGTCGAATCGCGCTGGCACGCGCAGGCGCGCGGGAGCCTGCGTGACGAGCTGTACTCGCAGCATCGCGCCTTGACCGCGCAGATTCTCGAGCGCGGCGGCGCCGGCAAGGGCGCCGAACTCGTGACCGCTTGGCTGAACCGGGATGACCCGTCGCTCAAGTTCACGCTTGGCATGTTCGACGACATGCGCACGCAGGTCGTGACCGACTATCCGATCGTTTCGGTCGCGGTGCGTCGTCTGGCGCAACTGGTTCACGCCGGCGCCAGGCGTGAAGGCTAGGCGGATGCCGGCGTTCGAGTGGATTGCCGCCGATGGAAACGGGCGCCTCTTCGCTCTCCCCATCGAACGATGGGGAAAGGGAGTGGACGAGCGCATTCCGCCGATGCGATCTGCTTGAGGCAGTCCACCAGCAGCCGGTTGAGACAGTCCACTAGCAGCCGGCGGCGCCCTGTTCCATCGACAACGCGAGCGTGTCGAGGCACCGGTGGCGCAAGGTCGGGCTGGTGTCGTTGGCGACGGCGCTCACGCTGCGTGGATCGATTTGCGCGGGCGCGGGGGAGAGCGGGGCGCGCACTTCGCTCGATTCGGGGGCAAACACAAAAGGGGCGGGCTTGATCTGCATGGACGATCTCCAGGGATGTGGGTGTGTTCCGGCATCGCCCCTGTCCGCACCGAAGACCATCCGGTAAACGCCGACCGGCACGAAACTGCGCCAATCGGGACGGGCCGCGGAGCGATCCGTTCATTCCGGGAAAATCGATGGCCGACGCACCCGATCGTCAGATACCGCTGCCGCCGCTGTCGCAGCATCTGCGCGAATTCACGACGCGTCGTGACGCGTGGCTGATCCTCGGGCGCAACCTGATTCCGGTCGTGGGCATCTACGCCTTCGACTGGTCGGCCTCGCTGGCCGTGTTCAACTACTGGTTCGACGGCCTGTCCGCGCTCGCGGCGATCGTGGCGGCGCTGGTGCCGCGCGCAATGCGCGAGACGCGCCCGCCGGCTGTCGCGCCGGTCGATCGCATCAAGGGCGCGCTTGTCGGCGTCCTCGTGTGGTTGTTCCTGCTCGGCATCGTCGGGTTGCCATACTGGATCGTGCTGATCCCGCTGAATGAAATATTGCTCGGCGACGAATTGCGTCAGCAGATATTCGCCTCGCCCGGCCTGTGGTTGACGTTCGGCGTGCTCGCTCTCGGGCACTTCTGGAAGGCGTTTCACGTCGGCTACGACACGATGCCCGAAAAGGACCTGAAGCAGCGTGCGCGAACCGATCTGTACCTGCTCGTGCTGCGAGCGATCGCCATGTTCATCATGGCGGCGCACGGACTGGCGTTCATCCTGGTGCCGTTGATGGCGCTGCTGCTGACCTACTTCGAAGTCTGGCCCGAGCGCGTGCTCGGCGCCGTATTCGGCGATCCGGCCAGGTTGTGGGAGTACGACCCCGACGGGCGCAAACCGGGCAGGCGCAAGAAGGACTGATCGCCCGTCGCCGCACAATCGTCCCTTCGGCAGCGCTTGTCCGCCCGCGAAGTCAGCGTGCGACGACGTAAGTCTGGATCGCGTGCGCCGGCACCCGGCACGAGCGCGCATCGTCGGCCACGGCCAGCGTGAAGGCCGCCGCATCGTCGCTCGCGTTGAGGACGATCACGACGACCGAGCTATCGGGATTGACAAAGGCGATCGCCGCGACGCCCGACTCGTTCGCCAGTGCCGCAAGCCTTGCGCCGGGCCGCGCGAAGCGGCTGAAGTGTGCGATGTAGTAGAACGCGGGCTGGTAGTGGACCGCACCGGCTGCCGCATCGACCAGTACCGGCGCATGACAGAAATTGCCGACGTGGTTCGGGCCGCCCTGCATGTCCAGCGCGATGTTCCAGTCGATGAAACCGCAGATGCCGTTGCTGAAGTCGCCGATCATGTTGCGTGCATAGCGCTCGGCCGGCGCCCATTCGCCGGCGTGCGGGCCGCCCTCGACGCAGCCTTCGGTGAAGAGGATCTGCGTGCCGGGAAATTTCGCCAGCACCTGCCGCGACGCGGCGAACAATTCCTCGCCGTACCAGTGCAGCGCCAGGCCTGTCAGGTACTTCGCGCAGGCCGGGTAACCGAGCAGCGCGTCGGCACGCTCGACCAGGCCGTCACGGTTGTGGTCCCAGCCATATACGCGCACGTCGCCGAGGCGCGCGTGTTGCAGGGCGGGTCCGAGGTGCCGGGCGATGAAATCCGCTTCATCATGCGGCGAGTAGCGGCACGATTCCCAGCGCTGCGACACGTCGGGTTCGTTCTGCACGGTCAGCGCCCACACCGGCAGGCGTTCGTCGCGCATGGCCTGGATGAAACGCACGTAATAGGCTGCCCAGGCATCGGCGCAGCCGGCGCGCAGGCTGCCGCCGCGCAACATGTCGGCATTGGTCTTCATCCACGCCGGCGGGCTCCACGGCGAGGCGAGCAGACGGAAGTTTCCGGCACCGGCAGTCCGCTGCACGTCCCGGATCAGCGGCAGCTGCCGTGCGCGCATCGGCTCGAGCGAGAAATGCTTCAGCTCCAGGTCGCCGGCGACATCGTCGAGACTCCAGCTCGACAGCGAGAAATCGCAACTTGTCATCGGCGTGCGCGCGAGCGTGTAGCCGATGCCGACGGCCGGATCGTAGTAGGCGCGCAATACGGCATTGCGCTTGCCTGCGGGTAGCTGCTGCAGCACATGCGCGGCGCTTTCGGTCAGCGCACCGCCGAAACCGATGATGGTCTGCGCCGTCCGGCAAGGATCGCAACGTATCGTGGCTGAACCTGGCGCCATTCGCGGCGGCGCGACCGACGTCAGGCGACGAGCGCTGTCGCGAGCCGTCTCGAACAGCTTCCAGCCGCCGCTGCTGCGAGTATTGGCAAGAACGGCATGCGCCGCCAGCGGCCCAGAGCCGACGAGCGCTGCGGCACGCTTGAGCAGTCTGCGGCGCGACAGCGATGACGGCACGCCCCGGTCCGGCATTGCGCGTTCCCTGGATTCACGGATGGGCAATCATCATCGACGCCGCGCCAGACGCGGGTCAAGGCGGCCGCTGCATCGTGCGCGGCGCGAAGCGGTTCGTCGGAACGCGCCGGGATTCGATGCCGCTGGTGCGTCATTCGTCGCATGCAGGTTGAGCGAGTCGGCCGGAAAAGGACAAAGTTCCCTCGCGCAACCGGAGCACGCGATGCCCGCACTCGGAATACTTCACATCATCGCCGGATTGCCGGCGATCAGCGCTGCCCGCGACGAAGGCTCGACGCCGCATCGTTGCGGCGGCACGGTGTTCGAGGTGACGATGCGGCGGCGGCGAGTTCATGCGCGTCCGCGGCGACCGTAGGCGACCGGATTGGATTATCCTCGCGTGATGCCGGTTTCGACATTTCCCGAAAAGCCGCGCGGCCTGGCGTTGCTGCTGGGCTGGCGCCGCATCCGTTTCACGGTCTGCGCGTCGCTGGCGATCGGATTGCTGATGAGTGCGGGCTGGAAGTCCGGCATCGTGGCGATCCTGGATCGCACGCTGCTGCTCGGGCTGATCGCGATGCTCGTATTCGGCCTGTTCGAGCAGTGGCCGAAGCGGCTGCCGGCGTGGCTCGCGCGCTGGGTGCTGCAGGTCGTCGGCGTGGCTCTGGCGATGCCGCTGGCGACGTTCGTGATCTACGTGCTGTCGACCAAGTCCGGAGCACCGCCCTTCTGGCAAGACCCGGAGCGGCTGCAAGGGTTCTCAGGGCTGATCGTCGTGTTCCTGCTGCTGGCGCCGTGGGCGGCGCTGGGGGCGCTGGTGCGACAGAAGGATGCGCTGGCGCGCAACCAGGCGCTGGCCTTCGACCTGGAGCGCAGCGAACTGGAGCGCCAGGCGCTCGATGCGCGGCTGCACCTGCTGCAGGCGCAGGTCGCGCCGCATTTCCTGTTCAACACGCTGGCCAACGTGCAGGCGCTGGTCGACGCGGGTTCGGCGCAAGCCCCGGCCGTGCTGCGCAGCCTGGTCGCCTATCTGCGCGCTGCCGTGCCGCGGCTGCACGAACCGGCGACGACGCTCGGCCAGGAGCTGCAACTGGTACAGGCCTATCTGGAGCTGATGCACATGCGCATTCCGGATCGCCTGCAGTTTGCGTTGCACGTCGACGCCGCCGTGCGAACGCTGCGCTGCCCGCCGATGACGTTGCTGACGCTGGTGGAGAACGCCGTGCGCCATGGCATCGACCCGAGCGAAGAGGGCGGCCGCATCGACGTCGACGTGCAGCGCCGCGGCGACCGCTGCCTGGTCAGCGTCAGCGATACGGGCGTCGGCTTGCGCGACACCGGCACCGGTCTTGGCACAGGCCTGTCGGCCTTGCGGGAGCGTCTCGAGCTGGTTTTCGGCGGCGATGCGCAGCTGCGCCTGAGCGAATTGCAGCCGCACGGGTTTCGCGCGGAACTCGATTTTCCTGCGCGCGAGGCGGACCCGGCATGACTGCGCGACCGACAGCGCTGATTGCCGACGACGAACCGCTGCTGCGCGAAGCGTTGACGCTGCAGCTGGCGCAGGCGTGGCCCGAACTGGATGTCGTCGCCCAGGCGCGCAACGGCCGCGAGGCGATCCGGTTGTTCGAGGCGCGCCGGCCCGATGTCTGCTTCCTCGACGTGCATATGCCGGGCGTGTCCGGCGTCGAGGCGGCGCACGTGATCGGCCGCCGCGCGCACCTGGTGTTCGTCACTGCCTACGACCAGTACGCGGTGCAGGCGTTCGCCGAAGGCGTGCTCGACTATCTGGTCAAGCCGGTGGAAGCGGCGCGACTGGCCGAAACGGTCTCGCGCCTCAAGGATCGCCTGCATGCGGCCCAGCCGGCTTCCAATACCGAAGCGTTGCTGCAGCAACTTGCCGCGCAACTGCGGCGGGGCGCGGCGCCGGCGCCGCTGCGCTGGATTCGCGCGCAGGTAGGCCATACGCTGCGCCTGATTCCGGTCGACGACATCGACTACCTGCGCTCCGACACAAAGTACACCGTCGTCGCATGGCGTGGCGATGCCGGGCAACCGGGCGAGGCCCTGGTGCGAATCGCGTTGAAGGAACTGGTCGCGCAACTGGATGCAGAGCAGTTCGCGCAGGTGCACCGCTCGGTCGTGGTCAACCTGCGCGCGATCAGCCACGTCACGCGTGGCGAGAATGAAACCGCGGGCATCCATCTCAAGGGCCGCAAGGAAGTGCTGCCGGTCAGCCGCAGTTACCTGCATCTGTTTCGACAGATGTAGCCGGCGTCCGCGTCGCCCGCAAGGAAAATTCGCGCACGATTCCGGGCCCGGCGAGCGCGTTCGTTACTTCGGTGTGAATTCAATATTTCGAACTTGCAATGCCGGCGTTGCAAGCGCGTAAATGGCAGACGCGGCGCTTGATGTTTGCGGCGAAGTGCTGAATCATCCGGCCCTCGAAGAGATGGGCGCGGGATGAATCGAAATATTTTTGCTGCGACGACGGCAATGGCTTGCCTGGTCTGCGGCCTGCCGCTGCGCGACGCATGCGCGCAAACGACCGATCCGGTTTTTGCCAACAGTTTCGAGGCCGGCGTGATCGCGTTCGGTCCGGCGCTCAGCGGTGTTCCTGCGAGCGCGGTCGACGTCGTGACGGATGGGCCGCTGCAGGTCACGCTGTCGAAGTCGGCGACGTCGCCGACGTTCGTCACGGTGACGTCGACGCAACCATCATTGATCTCGGTCAACGGCGGCGGCGTGACCGTGCCGACCGGTCACTCGACCGCTGCAATCCAGGTCAGCTCCGCCGGAACCGGTTCAACGCCGGTGACGCTGTGGGCCACCCTCGGCAACACGGTCGGCGCTGCGGTGCAGATCGTCGGCGACGGTTCGTGCATCGAGGGCGACACCAGCGGCGACATTCCCGACTTCACCCGCCAGTGTTCCGGACAGGCGACGAACTACAAGGGCATCACCAATTGGGACAACACCTACGCTTCGCTCTTTCTCGGCCCCTGGCCTGGCACATCCAACCAGTCGGGGCGCGGTTTTACGATTACCGTCAATGCAATGCAATACGGTGCCTTCAAGATCGTCACCGGCTCGACCCAGGCCGGCATTTCCATTCATCCGAATCCCTCGTTTGGCGACACCGGGCAGGCATCGGTCAGTACCGAGGCGCAGGGGCCCGGCGTGTTCCTGGGCGCGTTGTGTCCGCACTCGTCGGACATGGATATTTCCTCCAAGAGCGGCACCCTGGCGGCATGCAAGCTGCAATTGAACTCGACCTACTACCTCAATATTTCCATGGCCAACATGTTTCCGCCGAACTTCGGCACAACCTGCCCCACCGACGCCTGCACGACAGGCTGGACGCTCAATCTGTACAACAATTGAGGTCGCAGCGCGGCGGACGCAGAACCTCCGGCAGTCGACCTGCCGCTGCCGCCCATCGCCAAACCAATGCCACTGCACACGCGCGTTCGTGATTTGTGACGCGTGCACTTGATCTCGCATCGTTTGTGAAAAAAGATGCGCACCTGATTGATTCAGCCGGGGAAAGCAATTCAATGCGTCGCTTCTTTTCCTTAGCCGTGGTCGCGGCACTGGGCCTGTATCTGCCTGCCTGCGACAGTTGGGGGCAGGACGCCGATCCGCTGTTTGCCAATGCGTTCGAAGCGGGCCTGATCGGCTTCGGGCCGACGCTCGGCTTCGTTCCGGTCGGCGCCACCGATCGGCCGACCCTGGATACGCCGCTGCATGTGACTTTGTCCGCCCCGGCATTGATTCCCACGTTCGTGACGGTTACTTCGAGCGACCCTTCGATCCTTACAGTCACAGATGGCGGCGTTGTCGTCCCGGCCGGGCAGACCATGGCGGCGGTTCGCGTGACCGGCGTGAATGCCAGCGATGCGCCGGTGACACTCTGGGCAAGTCTGGGCAACACCATCGGCACGGGGGCGCTGGTTTATGTCGCCCAGGGTCCGTGCCTGGACGGGGACAGCAGCGACCTGTTCGGATACACGCGCCAGTGCAACGGCAACGCGACCAACTATCATGGAAACGCCGTCTGGGACGACACCTATGACTCGCTGTTCCTCGGCGCGTGGCCGGGCAGCCCGACGCAGGTGGGCCGCCCGTTCACGGTCAAGATGAACGCCACGCAGTACGCGTCGTTCAAGATCGTCACCGGAACGACCGTGGCCGGCATCAACATCCACCCGAACAACAGCTTCGGTTATACCGGCCTGGCATCGATCAGCACCCAAGCGCAGGGTCCCGGCTTCTTCGCCAACGGGCTGTGCTACGGTTCCGACCTGAGCATCTCGACCAGACCAGGTACGCTGGCGCAGTGCAAGCTGGGCCCGAACTCGACCTATTACCTGAACTTCTCGCTCGCGGCCTATTTCATTCCGAACTACACGACCTGTGCGCTGTCGGCGTGTACCACGGGCTGGACCATGGACCAGTTCAGCAACTAGCCGTCGCGCAGCCGGCGCGGGCATCGCGCCGGTCCATGCGATGATCTTCGGCGCCCTTCGCTCGCGACCGCCTGCAAGTGCCGCCATTCCCGTGCAGAACGCAAGTGGTTACCAGCGGTAACGTACCGAATAGGTGATCCTGGCTTCACTGTCCGCGGCGATCTGCAGCGGAAAGTCGATCGTCTGCGCATCGCGTTTCTCGAAGGCATGGTTCTTCGCGGTGACCTCCCACGTGCTCCAGCGGTAGAGGTACTCGCGCGCGATGACGGTTGCCGCTTCCTTCTTGCGGTTGCGCACGCTGACCTCGAAGCTTTCATCGATGAAGCGCGCATTGGTGTCGATCCTGAAACCCGTCTGCTTGCGCTCACCGACGATGTCGAACGAGTTGCCGAGCTTGATGCGCAGCGTCTCGTTGCGCGGCGTATGCCGGATCACGTCCTCGCCGACGAATTCGAGCGCACCATCGCCCGTGCTGGCCTGGTTGACGCGCACGCGGCCGCCCGGCAATGGCATGCCGAGGTGGTTGCCTTCCTTGTTGTCGAACTCCAGGTACGAGCCGACCGTGCCTTTGCTGGTCGCCGCGTAGCCCTGGTCCTGGATCGGGCCGGACCAGTAACTCCACGGCAGCGGGCCGGCGGTGAACACGAGCTGTTTGCGGCAGGCGACGCCATGCGCGGCCGGAAACAGTTCCAGCTGCTTGGTCGAGTTGTCCGGCAGGTCGGTGCGCCGTCCCAATGTATACAAATGATATTCGGACAGGCTCGACTCGGTGAAGGCCGGGCTGGCCGCATCCATTTCGGCGCGCACCGCCTTCATCGCGTAGCCCGCCGCCTGGGGTGCAGCGGCCGGCGCGCGGTTGACCTCGCCGGCGACGAGCTTGAGCTGCGCGTCGGGATAGCTGCCGCCCGACTGGTTGACCAGCGTGACCCACGCCGCCAGGTCCATGTCGCAGGCGCCGTTCTGCTCGCGCATCGTCACGTTGTAGTCGCTCCACCAGGTGATGCCTTGCGTCTGGTAGCTCACGCGGGCGTCCTGCACACCGCCGCTTTTGCTGTTTACTTTCCACACCAGCGTAGGACGCGTGATCAGGCCGCCCGGCAGGGCAGGAAACTGGATGTTGCTGTAGTTGCCGAGCGTCAGCACTTCGCCGGAATCGCGTTGCAGGATCAGGCCGCCGCCGGCCGACAGCAGCTTGCCGCTGATCGTCTCGGTCTTTTCGCCGCGCACCTGCGTCACGCTGATCGGCTGGCCGATGTAGCGATCGAGCAGCTTGGCGTTGTCGACCAGATCGTACTGGTAGTTCTGCTCCATCACGCGCGTGCCGGCCGGATCGGACAGCGATTCGAACGCGACCGTGGTCGGATCGATGCGCTTGGGGACGTCGGTGAAGCGCAGTTCGCCGATGCCCTGTGTCAGCTTCATGCGCCGCGAATCACGCACCAGCGCGTAGCCGGGCAGGTTGGCGCCGTATCCGGCGAGATTGGCCGTGGTCAGCTGGCCCGGCTGCGCGGCGCTGTACACGGTGAGCGAGTAGCCGGCGTCGTTGGCGGCGACGGCGCCGCAGGAAGCAAGGCTGGCGGCGATGGCGAGAGCGAGCGGTCGAAACATGGCAGATCTCCCGGGAGGTATGTCATCCAACGCAGCGCCGCATGCGCCGGGGTTGATCGCCCCGATCGGCTGCCGACGCGCTTTCCAATTCCCGGGCGCCGTCGCGTAGAATCGGGCCATGGCCGCCGACCTGAAACCGATCGCCTTCGTGGCGAGCAAGACCGAGGAAGCGCAGGCGGCGCTCGCCGAGATGCGCAGGCACTACGCCGAGGTTCCGCTGGACAAGGCCCGGATCATCGTCGCGCTCGGCGGCGACGGCTTCATGCTGCGCACGCTGCACCGCCACCTCGCCCTGAACCTTCCGGTGTATGGCATGAAGCTCGGCACGGTCGGATTCCTGATGAACCAGTTCCGCCCCGATGGTCTCGGCGAGCGCCTCGCGCGCGCGCAGCCGACGGCGCTGAAGCCGCTGGTGATGCAGGCTGTCGGCGAGTCCGGCACGACGGCGACCGCGCTGGCGTTCAATGAAGTGTCGCTGCTGCGCCAGACCAAGCAGGCGGCCCACATTCGCGTGTCGCTCAACGGCGTGGTCAAGATCGAGGAACTCATGTGCGACGGGGTGCTGGTGTCGACCTCGGCCGGTTCCACCGCGTACAACCTGTCGGCGCATGGCCCGATCCTGCCGCTCGGCGCCGACGTGCTGGCGATGACGCCGATCAGCCCGTTCCGGCCGCGACGCTGGCGCGGAGCGATCCTGCGTGCCGGCACCGAAGTGAAATTCGAGATTCCCGACCCGTACAAGCGGCCGGTCAGCGCGACCGCCGATTCGAACGAGATCCGCGACGTCGTCGAAGTCACGATCCACGAGTCGCGTGACACGACCGTGACGTTGCTGTTCGATCCCGAGCACAACCTCGAGGATCGGATTCTCAATGAACAGTTCGCGTACTGAACCTGGCGCAGCGAAACACGCCCGCTCCGGCGCAGCGATCGTGTCACTGGCCGCTGCCTGCGCCTGCTTCGATGCCGCGGCGGCGGCGCTGCATCCGAGCGTCGTCGCTGCCGCGGCCAATGACGGCAGTGCCGATGCATTGCTCGTGTTCGCCGATCAGTCGCAGCCGTTGCTCGCCCCGCTCGTGCCAGGCGGCGACTACCGCGTGCACCGGCGCGCGCTGATCGATGCGCTCAAGGCGCGTGCGCAGGCAAGCCAGGGGGCCACGCGCAGCTGGCTCGACGCGCAGGGGATAGCGCATCGCGATTTCTGGATCGCCAACATGATCCAGGCGCGCGTCCCGCGCGCGGCGCTGTCCGCGCTGGCGGCGCGCAGCGACGTTGCGCGGATCGATCCGAATCCGTCCATCGCCTTGCGGCTGCCGTCGGCCGGGACCGCGCAGGCGGCAGCCGACGCGCTGGCTGCCGGTGCCGAAGGAATCGCCTGGGGCGTGGCGAAGGTGGATGCGCCGCAGGCATGGGCGGCCGGGGTCACCGGGCAGGGCGTCGTCATTGGCGGCGAGGATACCGGCTATCAGTGGGATCACCCGGCGCTGAAGCCGCAATATCGCGGCTGGGACGGCATGCGCGTGCATCACAACTACAACTGGCACGATGCCGTGCACGATGCGGCGCCGGAACCGCTCTGCGGCAACAACTCGCCGGTGCCATGTGATCCGAACGACCACGGCACGCATACCGCCGGAACTTTTGCCGGCGACGATGGCCCGCTGGCCGTGCCGCGGCATCAGATCGGCGTCGCCCCGGGCGCGCGCTGGATCGGCTGCCGCAACATGGACAAGTTCGGCAACGGCACGCCGGCGCGCTACATCGAGTGCATGCAGTGGATGCTCGAGCCGACCAACCTGCGGGGCGGCAACCCGAGTCCGGACCTCGCTCCGGACGTTGTGAGCAACTCGTGGTACTGCGCAGTTTCCGAAGGCTGCACCACCGGGCTGGAAATCGAAGGTGCCGTGAACAACCTCGTGGCGGCCGGCATCTTCTATGTCGCGGCGGCCGGCAATTCCGGCAGCGCCTGCGCGACGATTGCCGGACCGCCTGCAACCTACGATGCGTCGTTCGTTGTCGGAGCGACCGACAGCGCCGATGCGCTCGCGTATTTCTCGTCACGCGGACCGGTATCGGGCAGCGGCCTTGTGCGTCCGGATGTCTCGGCGCCCGGCGTCAGCGTGTGTTCCAGCATACCGACCAGTACCTACAGCTGCAGTTTCAGCGGCACCAGCATGGCGGCGCCTCATGCGGCCGGAGCCGCCGCCCTGCTGATGTCGGCCTTTCCCGAACTCGTGGGGCATCCGGACAAGGTCGGCGCGATATTGCGCGGGACGGCGACCACCGAAGACGTCACCAACTCGGCTGGCGTCTCGCAGAGCTGCGGCGGCACGCCGATGACGCAATGGCCGAACTACATGGCCGGCTACGGCCGCGTCGACGCGTGGAACGCCTTCCGCGAAGTGATCTTCATCGGAAACTTCGATGGCTGATCCGGCAACCGGCGCAGCCGCCGCCGATGACGGCAAGCTCGTCGTCGCGATTTCCGCGCGCGCGCTGTTCGACCTTTCCGAAAGCCATGAGTTGTTCGAGAGCGAGGGGCTCGATGCATATCGTCACTACCAGATGTCGCGCGAGAACGAACTGCTTGCCCCCGGCATCGCGTTTCCACTGGTGCAGAAGCTGCTGAGGCTCAACACGACGCCGCCGGCGGCGCAGCGCGTCGAGGTGATCCTGCTGTCGCGCAATTCGAGCGACACGGGCCTGCGCATCTTCAACTCGATCGAGCACTACGGACTCGCGATCTCGCGCGCGGCATTCACCGGTGGCGCGCCGACCGCACCATACGTCGCGTCGTTCGGCGCGCAGCTGTTTCTTTCGGCCAACCCCGAGAGCGTTTCGCGCGCGCTGCACGACGGCATCGCGGCGGCGACGATCCTGCCGTCCAAGGCGCCGCAGTCGGCGTCCGACCAGTTGCGCATCGCATTCGACGGCGACGCGGTGATCTTCGGCGACGAGTCCGAGCGCGTATCCGAAGAGCAGGGCATCGACGCATTCCATCGCAACGAGGTGGAACTGGCGGACCAGCCGCTGTCCGGCGGCCCATTCCGCGGCTTCCTCGCGGCACTGCATCGGCTGCAGGAAGCATTTCCGATCGAGCCATCGCCGATCCGCACCGCGCTCGTCACCGCACGTTCCGCGCCCGCGCACAAGCGCGTGATCCTGACCCTGCGCAGCTGGGGCGTGCGCCTGGACGAAGCCCTCTTCCTCGGCGGCCGCGACAAGGGGCCGTTCCTGGAGGCATTCGGCGCCGATCTGTTTTTCGACGATTCGCACGCGAACATCGAGTCGGCGCGCAGCAGCTACGTCACCGCTGGCCACGTGCCGCGCGGCGTGCGCAACTTGCCGCCAAGATCAAAAGACTGATCCACGGAGAACACGGAGAACACGAGAACACGGAGAGAGCAGGGCTCTGCTTTGCTGCGGCTGGAGACCATGCGCTTTTTCGCGCCTTCGTCTCGCGAATTTGTTCCGTTGCTTTCTCCGTGTTCTCCGTGTTCTCCGTGGTTCAAACGTTCGCTCGTGATCGGTCACAAATTACGGCCACGCTCAGCCCGGCCTACGAACTCGGACGGCCTTCCGGTAAGCTTCGTGGCATGAGCATCGAAGGATTCATCAGCGTCGCCGAGGTCGACGACGGGCCCGCGCTGGCCGAGGCGTTGTTCCAGCGCGCCTACAAGAAGTCCGTGCCGGACTTTCCGCATCACATCGTCGCGTTCTACCACCGTGCCGATGGCACCCAGGTGCCGGTCAGCTACGTGCACTTCACCGACTGCGGCGACATCTATCTTGCCGGCGGGGCGTGTACGGACGGCACGGTGCTGCGTGCGATGACGGCGCAGCAGCAGGCGGCACTGCACGCATACGGCGGGCTGATGCTGGCGACGCTGCGCCATGGCTTCGAGCTTTACAGCCCGCGCTGCGAGGCGGTCTTCACCTGCTGCGGCGACCGGCGCGCGCTCGAAACCACGCCGAAGGTCGGCTTCATCGAAACCGGCATACCGTACCTGCTGGTCAACTGGTTGCGCACCGCGGATGCGAAGCGGCGCCGCGAGATGACGGCGAAGGCCGCCAATTTCATGCCGTTTTGAGCGGTCGAAGAACCGGCGACGGAAACAATCACGGTCGCGGCCAGCCTCAGGAAGCGCAGGCGCGACGATGGCCGCAAAGCCGCGGGCACACGTGATCCGACAGGTCCCGGCGCAACTGCTGGTTCTGCTCCTGCAGGTCGAACAAGTCGTTCTTGATCTCACCGAGCGACAGCAGGACCGCGCCAAGTTTACGTTCCGCCTCCAGGACCTTCGCCCGTACCCCGCGTTTCATGTCCGCGCCGGCGATGTCGCAGATCAGTTGCCTGGCTGCCTGAACGTCACGGACGAGTTCGTTGATGGCCATGGCACCGCCTCCCGTTGGCATGGCTGATGACATCGGACATGCTGCCGGCCCGCGACAAGACGCGGATTGATCTGGATCAAGTGCGTCTCCAGCGAAAATCCGGCGTCGAAGTCTCGGCTGCCGCGGGCGCGGCGTCTGCACGGTTCGTTTTGCGCGTGCATGCAGGATATCGTTGCGAACCCGATTCTTGTCAGCCGTCGAACCCATCGTGGAACAGCGAGTCGTCCTGCTCGAGCGCGCCGATGTCCGATCCGTCGGAGATGTTGGTCACCCCGGGCTGATCGTACGGTCGCACGAGACCGCGCTGGTCCGCGTTCGAACCGGAACGGTTTCCGGAATCGAGCGCCGGGCTGCCGGGTTTCAGCGCATGCGTCTTCGTCGGGCCGCCGTTGTCGGATAGCGGCCGCAGCAGCGGATCGGTGTTGATCCAGTCGGTGGCCTGGTCGAGGAATACGGGCGTCGGATCGTCGGTAAGGTTGTAGCCGAGCGAGACGATGCTCGCGCCGCCGCCGCCGAAGGTTCCCGTCCCCATATTCGGCAGGGTGTTGCGCGCCACGATCGAGTTGCGCAGCCGTATGATCGAGGCTGCAGCCGGGTTGTTTTGCGCAAAAACGTCGACGCCGCCGTTGGTGGGGGCGCTGTTGGTCGCAATCGTGCTGCTGGTCATTTCCAGATTCGTGGTCACACCGCCGTCGGCCAAAATGCCGACGCCGCCGCCGAATGCGGCATTGTTGCCGCTGATCGTCGAGTTGAGCACGCGCAACTGCGAGTTTGAACCCTGGAAATAAATGGCACCGCCAGCGCCGGCGGTGCCGTTGCCGCTGAACGTGCTGTCCTTGATCGTGCCATCTGCGCCTATCAGCGCAACAGCGCCGCCTCCAAGACCGCCGGTTTCGGAATTGCCGACAGCCGCGACCTGTGCGATCGACAAGCGACTGAAGGTGTGCAGTGCACCGCCGCCAAATCCGCCCACGCCGTTGCTTATCGTCAATCCGCTGAACGCCAGCTCGAAACCGCCGGACGGCGCATTGAAGACGCGGTAATCGCCGCCGGTGTCGCGGCGAACCGTCAGCAGCTTCGCGCCGGGGCCGATCACGCTGAGGCTCGTCGCTATGTCCGGCAATGCGCCGGCGAGGTTGATCGTCTGCGGCGTGCCGAATACGTTCGGGTCAAACAGGATGTCGACTGGGGAAGGGCTGTTCGCATTGGCGAGCAACATCGCTTGGCGCAGGCTGCCAGTGTCGGAGTCGGCGGTCGTACTGACGAACAGCGCGTGCATCTCGGCCGCGCCGATGTCGGAATAGTCGCCTGGAGGGCTCAGCGCGCCGAGCGCATCGTACGAGCGCGATTGGCCGCGCACGTCCTTCGGATAGCCCGAACTGTGCCCGGCGTCGAGCGCCGGACTGCCGCCGAGCAGCGCGCGTGTCTCGACCTGACCGCCATTGTTGTTCAGCGGGCCGAGCATCGGGTCGACGCCGAGGATATCGGTCGGGTCGGTCAGGTAGGGACTTGCTGCGTCGTTGGTGAGATTGAAGCCGAGCGATTCGACGCTGATCGGACCGCCGCCTTCGTCGGCTACAAGGTTCGATACGGCGTTGTTCGCGACGATGCTGTTGCGCAGCGTGATGAGGGCGGATTCGCCGGCGCCGCCCGACGTGCTGGCGTAGACTCCGCCGCCGCCACCGCCGGGAGGCACCGCGTTGTCCGCGAGCGTACTGTCGATCAGGTCGAGTTGCACGGCAGACGCATTGTTGCTGAGGACGTCGATGCCGCCGCCGAAGTGGGCACGGTTGCCGCTGATCGTGCTGTTCGCGACGCGCAGACTCTTGGCGGGCTGGGCGAAGAAGATCGCGCCGCCTGCCAAGCCCACGTTGTCGCTGAACGTGCAGCCGACGAAGTTGCCGTCGCCGGTCTGGTACACCCCGCCACCGCGGCCGCTGCCGGTCGCCCTGTTGCCCGCGACCGCTACGCCTTGCAGCGTCAGCTGGCCCGCGCTGACGATGCCGCCACCGACGTCGGCGTTGCCGTCGCGGATGGTCATTCCCTGCAACGTGACCGCGGGGCCGCTCGGGATGCTGAACACGCTGCTGGCGTCGTTGCCCGAGATCGACAGTCGCGCCGCGCCGGGACCTTCGATCGTCACGGATTTCGAGATCTCCAGCGCCGAGCCGCCGAGCGTGATCGTCTGCGAACTGTCGAACGGCGGCGAGGCAAAGCGGATCAGGTCGCCCTCGCCGGCGGCAGCGATCGCCTCGCGCAGCGAGCAGTCGCTGTTGCAGGTGCCGTCGTTCGTGTCCTGGACTTTGGTCACCGTGTATACCGTCGGCACGGTCAGCACCAGCGTCCAGCCGCCGAGGATCGAACCGCTGTCGCCGTTGGAATCGTCGACGACGTAGAGGCTCCAGTCGCCGTTCGGGTTGATGCCGTTGAAGACGTCGAAGTCGGCCGGGTCCATGACGACGGTGCCGGGTCCCGGCGAAGGAAACACGTCGGTGATTCCGCTGGCGTCCTGGGCGGCGTAGTTGGCCGGACGCAGCGGCGCGCTGTCGCTGATGGCCGTGTTGTCCGGAACCGGCGTGGCGGCGGTCGCCGAGAAAGTGAGCTGCAGGTTCGAGACCGGCGCGCCGCCACCGGCATCCGACATCACGATCGACCGCGTTCCGTCCGGCGCGACCAGCAGGATGTCGACATCGTCCGGAAATGCATGGGAAAACGTGCTCAGGATCACCTGCACCTTGGTGATGGTGTTTCCGGTAATGCCGCTGACATGGATGACCGACGGATACGGCGTCGCCTTCGCGACGTCGTTGGGAGGCGGGGGCGGCGCATCGTTGATCGTGATCGGCGTCGTATTGCTGAAAGGGCTCACGACCGAGGCGGAGCAGATCGCAGCGGATACGAGCAGACCTGCGGAAAGTGCAACGGCAATAGCCCGCCGAGCCGCGCCGGATCGGCGGCCGCGGGCGTGACGCGCGAAGGTCGTCATCGGATTCCCCTGTTGGCTGATCCAAAGTCTAGCGCATCAAGCGCCGGCCAGGCCGCGAGCGAGGCTGGTGTGCCGAGTTCGTGACACGTGGCGTGAGTTGCGTTGCGCGGTTGATTGGGAAGTCTCAGGGAACGTGACTCGGCGAGAGCCAATCGGAACCCGCTGTTCCGGTCCCGCTGGCGGGAGAGGCCGGGGTGAGGGCGGCGCCCGGCCGATCCGGCTATACACTCATACGTGGTGGCGTTTGCAAATGGCTAGGTTTTCATCCGTTGGGCGGAAAATCGATCGCGGAAGCGCGCTACGGGTTCACGCCTCGAGGATGGCGCGCAATTCCTCTGGCGTCTTCCAGTGCCAGCCGCAGATGTAGCGCGGCAGGTTCCAGCGATCACTGTCGACGGTGACCGGCTGTGCGCCGTCGCCGACTGCGGCATCCAGGCCGATCTGGGGGCCGCGCCGCGGCAGCCAGTCGTCGTGCAGGAACGGGCTGATGTGGCCGAACGGATAGCAGAACATGCTCGGCCGATGCCTGAGTTTGGCAGCGAGATAGTCCTGCGCCTGCGCGATTTCGAACTCGGCCTGCGGCTCGGTTGCGACCGAGAGAAAATCGCCGCGTACGAGGCCGTGCGGACCGGGCGAGGGCAGGCACGGATGGTTGTGGTCCCAGCTGTGGTTCTCCAGCGCCATCAACCCGGATTCCAGCGCCGGCCGCCACCAGTCCTCGCGCATCCAGTCCTTGCCGTACAGGCATTCGCGATCCATGCGCGCGCGCGCTTGCGGATCGGCGATCAGGAAGCTGGTCAGGTGGAGATCGGGTTGGGCGGCGACGCCCCGTTCGTCGCAAAAATCGCGTAGGCAGTTCGCCAGGCTGCGCTGCACGCCGGCGCCGGGAAAGTCCAGGTCGTACCAGTCGAGATCGGTGCCGTCGTCGCAGCTCAGCGCGACGCAGCCAGCGAGATCGTCGCCGTGCCGGCCGAGCAGCCGGTCGACCACGCGCTGCAGCGGCACGATGCGCAGCCCGAGGTCGTCGATCAGGCGCAGGTCGGCGGCGAAGGCAACGTGGTCGTTGCCCGTGTAGGCGTTCCCGGCGACATTGTTGGAGTGATAGGTGAGGACGGGAACGCGCATGCGATCAGTGTTGACTTCAATTGTGAAATTATCTCACGCCGGGGCCCGCGTGGAACGGCAGGCGCGGTCCTCCGGTAGAATACGGGGCCACGACAAGACCCTCACCCTTCGTCATCCCCGCGCAAGCGGGGATCCATCTTGATCTCTTCTCCACATTCTTCGGATCGAAGAGCAAATGGATTCCCGCTTGCGCGGGAATGACGGCTGGTAATGTCGCCTTACAACCATGATCCCGGAGTCGATCCATGCCAGCCGCAGCACTGAACCCGACCGACCTGTACGACGTGCGCTCGCTGCTCAGCGAAGAGGAACGCATGGTGCAGGATACCGTCGCGCGCTTCACCGACGAGCGCGTGCTGCCGATCATCGGCGACTGCTTCGACCAGGCGCGCTTTCCGAGGGAACTCGTCCCGGAAATGGCCGAACTCGGCCTGCTCGGTTCCTCATTGCCGACCGAGTATGGTTGTGCCGGCATGAACGCGGTGAGCTATGGCCTGATCTGCCAGGAGCTCGAACGCGGCGATTCCGGCATCCGCAGCTTCGCGTCGGTGCAGTCCTCGCTATGCATGTATCCGATTTACGCCTACGGCAACGAAGAGCAGCGCCAGCGCTGGCTGCCGCAGATGGCGGCCGGCAAGGTCATCGGCTGCTTCGGCCTGACCGAGCCGCACGGCGGCTCCGATCCGGCCAACATGAAGACCAACGCGAAAAAGGACGGCGGCGACTGGGTCATCAACGGCGCGAAGATGTGGATCACGAACGGCAACCTGGCCGATATCGCGATCGTCTGGGCGCAGACCGACGACGGTATACAAGGCTTCATCGTGGAAAAAGGTACGCCTGGATTCGCCGCGCAGGAAATCCACAAGAAGATGAGCCTGCGTGCTTCGGTGACCTCCGCCCTGTTCTTCGACAACGTGCGCGTGCCGGATTCGAGCCGCCTGCCGAACGTGAAGGGGCTGAAGGGACCGCTCGGCTGCCTGACCCAGGCGCGCTACGGCATCACCTGGGGACCGATCGGCGCGGCGATCGCCTGCTTCACCGAGGTAACCGAGTATTCCAGGCAGCGCATCCTGTTCAAGAAGCCGCTGGCGGCAAACCAGGCCGTGCAGCTCAAGCTTGCCGACATGGCGCGCCGCATCACGCTGGCGCAGCTGCTGTCGCTGCAGCTGGGCCGCCTGAAGGACGCCGGCAGGATGCAGCCGACCCAGGTCAGCCTCGCCAAGTGGAACAACTGCCGCATGGCCATCGACATCGCGCGCGAGGCGCGCGACATCCTCGGCGGCGCCGGCATCACGACCGAGCATTCGCCGATTCGCCACGGCCTGAACCTCGAGTCGGTGATCACCTACGAAGGCACCGAGACCGTGCACCAGCTCGTGGTCGGACGCGAGGTGACGGGAATCAACGCGTTCTAGGACCTGGCCGGGTCAGAGCGGAAAGATTGAACCACGGAGAACACGGAGAACACGGAGGAGGGCGAGAGATGCTTTCGTCGGAGTGCAAGAGTATTAGGATGGGTGCCGTGGCATTGCGCGGTTGTCTTGTGTCTTTCTCCGTGTTCTCCCATTCCTCCGTGTTCTCCGTGTCGACATCTCTTGATCATCCTTTGAATTCATGAATTCAACCATCGATATCCGGATCGAAACGTAACGCTTGAGCGGAAAGATTGAACCACGGAGAACACGGAGAACACGGAGGAGGGCGAGAGATGCATTCGTCGGAGTGCAAGAGGTATTACGGATGGGTGCCGTGGCATTGCGCGGTTGTCTTGTGTCTTTCTCCGTGTTCTCCATTCCTCCGTGTTCTCCGTGTCGACATCTCTTGATCATCCTTTGAATTCATGAACTCGACCATCGATATCCGGATCGAAACGGAACGCTTGATACTGCGTCCGACCGCGCCCGAGGATTTCGAAAGCTGGGCCGCATTCATGGCCGATGCGGATGCATCGAAGTTCGTCGGCGGACCACAGCCGCGTCCCGTCGCCTGGCGCGGCTTCCTGTCGATGGCCGGCGCGTGGGCGATCCAGGGCTACGCGATGTTTTCGGTGATCGAAAAATCCAGCGGTCGCTGGGTCGGCCGGCTCGGGCCGTGGGTACCGGAAGGCTGGCCGGGAACCGAAGTCGGTTGGGGCCTGGCACGTGCCGCATGGGGCAAGGGCTACGCGACCGAAGGGGCGACCGCCGCGATCGAATGGGCGTTCGACAAGCTCGGCTGGAGCGAAGTGATCCACTGCATCGCGCCGGACAACACGCCGTCGCAGGCGGTTGCGCAGCGTCTCGGATCGCGACCGTTGCGCCGGACGAACCTGCCGGCGCCGTTCGAATCGATGGTCGTCGACGTCTGGGGCCAGACACGTGGGGAATGGCTCGCACGCCGCGTGCCCGCTGCGTCATGATCAGCCGGTCGGCGACGACTTCGGTTACCGCCGGCACTGAGGGACCGCCGATGGATCTGCGCACGATCCGACTGGAAACCGATCGCCTGCTGCTGCGTCCGCCCGCAGCGCAGGATTTCGATGCCTGGGCGCGTCTTGCCGCCGACGAGGAAACGATGCGCCATCTCGGCGGCGTGCAGCCGCGCACGGTCGCATGGCGCAATTTTGCCTTCGCCGTCGGCAGCTGGCACCTGCAGGGTTTCTGCGGTTTTTCCGTGGTCGAGAAGGCGAGCGGCGACTGGGTCGGTCGCGTCGGCCCGTTGCGGCCGGAAGGCTGGCCAGGGACGGAAGTCGGTTGGGCGCTGGCCCGGGCGTTCTGGGGCCGCGGCTATGCGTTCGAGGCGGCGACTGCCGCAATCGACTGGGCGTTCGATCATCTGCGCTGGAGCGAGGTGATCCACTGCATCAACGACGGCAATCAGGCATCGGTTGCGCTCGCGACGAAGCTCGGTTCGCGCAAGCTGCGCACCGCGACCATGCCGGCGCCATACGAAGGCGTCGTCATCGACATCTGGGGACAGTCGCGCGACGAATGGCACGCGCGACGCAAGGACTGGAGAAAGACGTGATCATGGTTTACGGTTACTCGCCTTCGGGCAACTGCCACAAGCTGCGCATGCTGCTCGGCCACCTGGGCCGGGTTGAAGGCCGCGATTTTCGCTGGATCGAAACCGACAGCGCGCAGGGTGCGACGCGCACGCCGGAGTATCTGGCCAAGAATCCGAACGGTCGCGTGCCGATGATCGAACTCGATGACGGCCGCATCCTGGCCGAGTCGAACGCGATCCTGTGCTGGCTGGCCGAAGGCACGCCGTATTTCTCCGGCGATTCGTGGCAACGCGCGCATACGCTGGCCTGGATGTTCTTCGAGCAGTACAGCCATGAGCCGTACGTCGCGGTTGCGCGTTTCATCTGCGGCTGGACGCCCATCGATTCGCCGCGCCGCACCGATCTGCCGAAACTGCGCGAACGCGGTCATCAGGCGCTGGCGGTGATGGAGAAGCACCTGTCGGCCGCGGCCTGGTTCAGCGGCAGCGATTACGGTATCGCCGATATCGCGTTGTTCGCGTATACGCACTGCGCCGCCGACGGCGGCATTGACCTGGGTTCCTATCCGGCGATACGCCACTGGCTCGACCGGATTCGTGCCCAGCCCGGGTTCGCGCCGATGGCGTCTTATGCGGCCGAAAACATCCGCCTGATCGAGCAGTCGCGCGGCGCCGGTTGAGCAGCATTCAGCGTGGCCGGATCATCCTCGCCTCGTCGGTGCGCGCAAGGAGGATTTCGCCATGAGCAACTGGGTCCTGGGCAAGATGGCATTGGCAGCGGTCATCCTCGCATTGCCTGTTGTCCCGGCGCTTGCCGACGAGCCGGCCAAGGCCGGCGCGCTCGATACGCAGACGCAGATGAACGCGGTCGGCGAGGCGCTGCAGGCGGTTGCGCCGGTCGAGGACGCGGTCAAGCGCTACCGGCTGACGCACGACGCGTTTCCGGCAACCAACGTGGAAGCCGGAGTCGGAGCACCGCCGCTGTTCGCGAGCAACAGCGTGCGCTCGATTGCGGTCGGCGGAGACGGCGTCATCGACGTCACGCTGACCGCGGCCAGCGGAGTCGATAACGGGGTAATACGCTTTCATCCCGAGTTCGCCGCGCAAAGCGGCGGCGGCGACGTGCACTGGACCTGCGCCAGCGCCAGTTACGCCAATATCGGCGACCTGACCGGCGGTACCTGCGAGCACACCACGCAGCCGTAGAGCCGCGCTTTAGCATCGCAGCCGGCGAGCGAATACAATAGCCGGGCTGGAGGCGTGCGCCGCACGTCACGAGGCATGAGCTGGCACGCCGCTGCGCTGTACGCGGCGATTGCCGCCACCACACCGCAGGCGTCGACGGGGAATCCGGCGCGACATTCCGACATCAAGAGCCATGGCCGCCAATCCCGTAGCTGCAATTCCTGCCCGCCACAAGAACGTCAACCGTGCCGAGGTCTGCGACCAGAACTTCATCGAGTTCGTGCGCGACTGGAGCGGCAATCCGGTCCGCGTTGCGCTCGCCGATGCGCCGGTATTGCCCGGGAGCCTTTGCGCGCGCAACGACTTCGTCGAGCTGTTCGACTCGCAGCTGATCAGCCGCCATCTCGACCTGATGGCGCGCGTGCTGCGCGTCAAGAACAAGGTGTTCTACACGATCGGCTCGTCCGGCCACGAAGGCAACGCGATGGTCGCACGCCTCACGCGCCATACCGACCCGGCGTTCCTGCATTACCGCAGCGGCGCATTCATGGCCGAGCGCTTTCGCAAACTGCCGGGAATGGATCCCGTCATGGACTCGGCGCTGAGCTTCGCCGCGAGCAAGGACGATCCGGCTTCGGGCGGCCGCCACAAGGTGTGGGGATCAAAGCCGCTCTGGGTGCTGCCGCAGACCTCGACGATCGCCTCGCACCTGCCCAAGGCGCTTGGTACGGCCGTGGCGATCGAGCAGGGCAAGCGCATCGGCCACAAGCTGCCGATTCCCGACGATTCGATCGCGATCTGTTCGTTCGGCGATGCCTCGGCCAACCATGCGACCGCGCAAACGGCATTCAATACAGCGCAATGGACCGCGTACCAGAAACTGCCGGCGCCGATCCTGTTCGTCTGCGAGGACAACGGCATCGGCATTTCGGTCAAGACGCCGCGCGACTGGATCGGCGCCAGTTTCAGCGGCCGCCGCGATCTCGACTATTTCAGCGCGGACGGACTCGACCTTGCTGCCGGCTATGAAGGCGTCGCGCGCGCCGTCTATCACTGCCGCACGACGCGCCGGCCGACATTCCTGCACCTGCGCACGACGCGCATCATGGGCCATGCCGGCACCGACTTCGAAATCGAATGGCGCAGCGTCGAAGAGCTCATGGCGGTCGAAGCGGGCGACCCGCTGCTGCGCTCGGCCGCGATCGCGCTCGAGGCCGGCATCTATACCAGGGAACAGCTGCTGGCGAAGTACGAGGACTTCCGCAGACGCTGCTTTGCCGCGGCCGACGAAGCCGATCGGCGGCCGAAGCTGACCGATCTTGCCGACGTCATCGCGCCGCTCGCGCCGTATCATGCGGACAAGGTCGACGTCGAGGCAAAGCGCGCCGATTATGCCGAGAAGCGCGTGGCCGTGTTCGGCAGCGCGGAAAAGCTGCCTGAAAAACAGGCGCCGCGCCATCTGGCGATCCAGATCAACAACGCGCTGCACGACCTTTTCGCGAAATATCCGGAAACGCTGCTGTTTGGGGAAGACGTCGCGCAGAAAGGCGGCGTCTACACGGTCACCAGGGGCCTGCACAAGGCGTTCAAGAACGCGCGCGTGTTCAACACGCTGCTCGACGAGACGATGATCCTGGGCCTCGCGCAGGGCTTCGGCAACATGGGCATGCTGCCGCTGCCCGAGATCCAGTATCTGGCCTACTTCCACAATGCCTGCGACCAGATCCGCGGCGAGGCCGCGTCGCTGCAGTTCTTTTCGAACGGCCAGTACCGCAACCCCATGGTCATGCGCATCGCGAGCCTCGGCTACCAGCGCGGCTTCGGTGGACATTTCCACAATGACAATTCGATCACGGCGCTGCGCGATATCCCGGGGTTGATCGTCGGCTGTGCGTCGCGCGGCGACGACGCGGCGATGATGTTGCGCACGCTGCTGGCGCTGGCCAAGGTCGACGGCCGCGTCTGTGCGTTCCTTGAACCGATCGCGCTGTACATGACCAAGGATCTTTACGCCGCCGGCGACGGCCAGTGGCAGTTCGCGTATCCCGCCATCGAGCGGGCGTTGACGCCGGGCGAAGAGCGCGTGTACGAGCCGGAGGCGCGCGACCTCGTCATCTTCACCTACGGCAACGGCGTGCCGATGAGCCTGCGCGCCGCGCGCGAGATCCAGAACGCGCACGGCTGGAAGGTTCGCGTGGTCGATCTGCGCTGGCTGGTGCCATTGAACGACGCCGTGATCGCACGCCACGCCGGCGAATGCGCGCGCATCCTCGTCGTCGACGAAGGGCGCAAATCGGCCGGCGTGGGCGAAGGCATCATCACCGCCATTGTCGAAGGCGGCCACGGCGCCAAGCCGATGCACCGCGTCGTCGGCGTCGACACGTTCACGCCGCTGGCCGGCGCCGCGCTGCTCGTGCTGCCGGGCGATGCCGACATCGTCGCCGCCGCGAAGCAGCTCGCGGGCTGACCCGCACGTCAGCTATTCGTCGAACGACTCGGGCTTCATCCGGCCTTCGAGCTGTTGCGTCGCGCGGTCGACGCCGGCGGTTTCGATCGACGCCTTGAAGCTCGCTTCGAGCGACTTGTCGCCGTGGCAGAACGCATCGCGCGCCTTCGACAGATCCATGGCCTTGCGCACGTCGTCGCCGCTCATCCCGGGCTTCCATACGCGCCCGACCTCGGCGACGACGCCGTCGAGCAGTTCCCGCACCTGGCGCATGTACGCCTTGTCGTGCATCACCGGGCCGTGGCCCGGCACGATCACGTCGGCGTCCATCGCTTCGAGCTTGCCGAGCACGGCCGACCATTCGCCCGGATAGCTGCCGTAGGAATACGGCACCGGGCTGACCAGGATGTCGCCGACGATCAGGGTCTTTGCATCGGGCACCCAGGCGACGAGGTCGCCGGCCGTGTTGCCGCGACCCAGGTGCATGAGCCTCACGATGCGGTTGCCAAGGTCGATGTCGATCCCGCTTTCGAACGTGACGTCTGCGCCGCGATAGCGCATCAGCGCGAATTCCGCCTTGTCCTGCTCGGTTTCGGCGATGGCCGTTTCGATGCGTTTGCGCCGGTCGGGATCGATCCGGGTGCCGTCCGGGGCCTTGCCGCTGGCGAGCATGTCGCGCATCGCCTTGATGTTTTCCTCGAGCTTGGGGCCAAGGTGCGGATAGCGCGCGCCGTACTTGTCCATCATCGGTGCGGTGAAGTCCTGCGCAATGACGGTCAGGCCCGGCCACGCGTCGGCGAACTCGGCATTGGCCATGTAGTGGTCCATGTGCCAATGCGTGATCGCGACGTAGCGCACCGGCTTGTCGGTCAGCTTGCGCATGTCGGCGATCACGCGCCGCGCGACCGCCGGAAACTGGCCGGTGTCGATGACCAGCGCGGCCTGCGTGCCGACGATCAGCGTGATGTTGCCCTGCACGAGCCCGTGCGAAGGCCCTTCGATGAAGGTCGTGATGCCGGCTGCGACCGGAACCGTGTCGTAGTGGAAATTCGCGTGCACCGTCGATGGCGGCGTCGGCACCTCGGCGAACGCCATGATGCCGGTGGCCGAGCGGATCGCCGATTCGTCGAACGGCGCACGCGGTTCGGCGTTTGCGACGATGGCCACGGCCAGCGCGGCGATCAGCGCGACAGGGCGCATTCCGGACGCTCCTGCATCAGTCGTCATGGCGTGGCCTGCGCATCGCGCCATGCCGATTCGACCGCCGGCCCCGTCACGTACATGCCGAAGGCGACGCGACGGACTTTCGAGTCGCCCGCAAATTTTTCGCGGAAAGCGGAAAGGTCGACCGCCTTGCGGGTGTCGTCGAGGTTCGCGCCGCGGGCGACCGCCGCTGCGACCTGCTGGTTGATGCTGGCGAAGAGGTCACGCATCTGGCGCGCATAGTCCGTATTGCGTTCGACGGGTCCGTGGCCCGGCAAGAGAATGGCGGGCTGCAGTGCAAGCACAGCATCCAGCGTTTGCGGCCAGTCGCGCACGTGCGATTGGTCATTGCCGACCAGCGGGATCGGCCACACCACGAGGTCGCCGGTTGCGGCAATGCGCTCGGCCGGCAGCCAGACGACGAGGTCGGACCTGGTGTGGCCGCTGCCCAGGTGCCGCACCTCGATGCGGCGCGTGCCGCGGACCAGCGTCAGGCCTTCGTCGACGTCGATGTCCGGCAGCACGCTCGGCGTGCCGGGAACCACCTCCATGTAATGCCTGACCAGGCGGATGTCGCTGGCATAGCTGGTGCGCTCCTCCTCGTCGATCGGCTGGTCCTGCAGATCCTTGCCCTTGTCCATCTGCGCCTGCATCTGCGCGGCGAACTGCGGCGCGCCCTTGATCATGGCTGCGCGGTTTTTCGCGCCGGTCGTCGGCAGGTACTCGCGCAGGCTGGCGTGGGCGATGAAGCGGATGCCCGGGTACGCCTTGCGCCAGGCCGCGTTGCCGATCACGTGATCGTCGTGCCAGTGCGTGTTGATCAGGTAGCTGACCGGCTTGCCGGTGATCCTGCGCAATGCCGCGATCATCTGGACGGAAGCTTCCGGCGCGTCGACCACGACCACGTCGTTGTCGTTGACGATGAACAGGCTGTTGGCATCGACCATCAGGCCGGGCGGATCGGTACGCACCGCCGCATAGACCCCGTCGGCGAGCCTTTCGACCGAGAACCCGCCATCGGCCGGCCCGGGCGATGCATTGGCGGTTGCCGCCACAGTCAGATTCAGTGCGAACATCCAGGCGAACGGGGCGGATTTCATGCGTCGTACTTCTCCGTCGGGGTCCGGTCGAGGGCAGGGCAGGCATGACTGCGGACACTGTCGATGCCGGTCCGCCCGCGCCATGCTGGCAGGACGTGGTGCCAGAATGAGCGGTGGCGTATGACCGGACAAGTCCTCGAATCTGATCGGCATCTGACCCCGATGCGGGACGCCCCGAAATCAGCCGTGCGCGGCTGGCGCGCGGGCGATCTGGTGATCGATCTCGAACTGCGCCGGGTCCATCTGGGCGGCGAGCGCATCGTGCTGCAGGAGACGCCGTTGCGGTTGCTGTGCCTGCTGCTCGAACAGGGCGGCCGGCCGGTCTCGCGGCGCGACATGCATCACGTGCTTTGGCCGCGCTACGACTGGGAAAGTTTCGAACGCAATCTCAATACCGCCGTGCGCAAGCTGCGCCGCGCGATCGGCGACGATGCACGCGAGCCACGCCTGATCGAGACATTGCGCGCCAGCGGCTACCGCTGGATCGGGCCGGCGCCGCGCGAATTGACGGTGGCACCGTCTATCGAGATTCCGGCGCGCCTTGCCGGCGATCGCAGGCAGGCAGCGCGGCCGGACGTCATCGATCGCCGGAAACACCCGGCCGTGATCGGCGGCCTGCTCGCCGGCGCACTGGCCGCCCTGCTGCTCGTGACGCTTTGGCCGGCGCGCTCCATGCAGCCCTGGCTGGTCGTCGACGCGGCCGACGCCGTCAGCGGAACGATTGGCGCGAGCGCCGACGCGCGATCAATAAGCGCCCTGCTGCACGATGCGATCGAGGGCGATGCGCCCGGCAAGGGTGACGCCGTGCACGTGACGCTTTCGATTCGCGGCGGCGCGGTGACCACGGCGAATGTGGCAGGTGCCGGCGGCGCCGAAAAGATCGCCATCGCCGATGCGCCGTTCGGACGCGAGCGCCTGCTTGCCGCGCTGGCCGAGCGCCTGCCGGCAGCGGCCCTGAAGCCGGCCGGCGCAGTGTTGACGGAGGCCGCGTTACGCGCATATTCCGAGGCCGGCACGCTGCTGGTCGGCGCCGCGGGCGCCGAACCGGTCGAGCGGGCGGTCGGGCTGCTCGAAAGCACCTTGAGCGCCGCGCCATCGCACAGCGGCGCGCTGCGCGCCTATGCGCGCGCCCAGCGGATGCTCGCATTCCTGGCACGCGATCCGACGGGCGCGCGCGACCGCCGCCTTGCCGCGCGCGCCGCGCTGCGCCGTGCTGTCGTCGCCGATCCGCAATCGGCCGCGGTCGCGGCCGATGTCGCACATCACCTGTTCTGGGCAGAGTGGAATGCGGCGCAGGCGGCCGACTGGTATGCGCTGGCCCGGCGCGAGGCGCCGCAGGACGCCGACATCCTGCACGACTATGCCTGGTTCGCCCTGGCCGACGAGCGCGTCGGCGACGCCATGGCGGCGATGAACGCGGCACTGGCCATCGCGCCGCTGAGCGTCCCGCTGCATTCGGACCTCGGCTGGTTCCAGTTCCGCACCGGACATTACGACGACGCGCTGCGCCAGTGTCGCATCGCGCTGGAGATGTCGGCGAAGAATGCTTCGGCGCAGGTTTGCGAAGAACGCGCGCTGGCCGAACTCGGCCGCTTCGGCGAGGCGTGGCAGGCGTTGCGCCGGCACATGCCCGAATGGCTCGATGCGGCGAGCGCGCGCGATCTTGCAGCGCTCGGCGCGGAAGCGGCCTATCGCGGGGCGATGCATCTTGCCGCGCAAAAGACGCGCGAGCGCATCGGCGCGGGTTTCGACAGCGCCGCGCTCGCGGCGATTGCCGGCGATCGGGCCGCCGCCGAGGCCGATCTGGCCGTCGCCAGCGCATTGGGTGATCCGGGTCTGCACATGGCCCCGGTAACGCCGGAACTCGTGCATTTGCTAGGCGAATCAGAGGCTCGGCGCCTGGCTCGCGGCGACCCGGCAGGCGGGTCGCGGCCGCCCCCGCGCACTGACGGCTGGAGCAGAGGTGGGGGAATCGCCTATGATTAACAGGTCATGTCAGAAAACCAGCCCCTCACCATCCTGTTCGCCGATGTCAGCGGCAGCACGAAGTTGTTCGAAACGCGCGGCGACTTCGAAGCACGCCGCCTCGTGTCGGCGATCCTGACCGCTCTGGCCGGAGTGACGGCGCAGCACGGCGGCAAGGTCATCAAGACGATCGGCGACGAGATCATGTGCACGTTCCCCGGACCGATGCAGGGCCTGCTCGGCTCGGTCGACATGCAGAAGCGCATCGCACACGACATGGCGTTCGCCAAGGAAAATCTCGCGATCCGCATCGGCCTGCACCATGGCGACGCGCTGGTCGAGGACAACGACGTCTACGGCGACGCCGTCAACACCGCCGCGCGCATGGCCGCGCTGGCCAAGCGCGAGCAGATCATCACGACCGCAAGCACCGTGCGCATGCTGACCAACGCCGGCATGCTGCGCACCCGTTCGGTCGGCCAGGCGCGCGTGTCCGGCAAGCAACTGCCGATCGACATCGTCGACGTCACCTGGCAGGAAGACACCTCGAACGTCACGATGGTGCAGCGCGCGATCAAGATCGACTCCGGCCCCGGCGCCCGCCTGCGCCTGCAGATGCGCTACCGCGGCCGTGCGCTGGAAATGGATGACCTGTCGCCGCCGTTCACGCTCGGCCGCGACGTCACCAGCAGTCTGACGGTCGAAGCCGAATGGGTCTCGCGCAACCACGCCCTGATCGAATGCAAGCGCGGCCTGTTCACGCTGTCCGACCGCTCGACCAACGGCACCTACGTCAAGTTCGGCGACGACGAAGAACTGCGCCTGCACCGCGACGAAGTGCACCTGCGCCGCAACGGCATCATCAGCCTCGGCCAGAGCATCGCCCTCAACCCCGATCACCTGATCTACTTCAACTGCGAAGCCTGAGAGTCGGCGCACTCTGCGAACCAGAGCAAGGGCCTGCTTTGAACTCTCTCCGCCGCAGAGAAAGGCCGGCACGCCAGGCGGAAACACGTCCAGGAACCTCCCGCGGCGCATTGACTCCGATCGGCAACGCGTTTCAACATGCCTGCCCCGGGGGGCGCTATTGAAAACGCTGATCATCCAGTCCTACCGCACGCGCGATGTCGCGCGCTGGATCGCGACATGCCTCGAGTCGGTCCGTGCGTGGTCGGCTGTCCGCGGTTGCGACTACGAGTTTGTCGACGACGCACTGTTCGATCTCGCGCCGGCATGGGTACGCGACCGCTGCGGCACGCAGATCCTTCCGGTCACGGATATCGCCCGCCTTTACCTGATGCGCGAGCGCCTGCGCCTGGGCTGGCAGCGCGTGGTCTGGATCGATGCCGACGTGCTGGTGTTCGCGCCCGAGCGGTTCGTGCTCGACGACGGCATGCCGTACGCGCTGTGCCGCGAGGTCTGGCTGAGCCGGCACGGCGATCGCGTGGAGACAGGGGAATTCGTCAACAACGCCGTGATCGTGATGACACCGTCGCAACCGATCCTCGATTTCTGGCTGTTCGCCGCGGACGAAATCCTGCGCACGCATCCACCGGGTCCGATCGGCAAGCTGATTGTCGGCACGCACCTGCTGACGGACCTGGCCAGGGCGATGCCGTTGCGCGTGATCAGCAACGTCGGCCTGTTCAGCCCGCCGGTCATCCTTGATATCGCGCGCGGCGGAGGACCGTCCGTGCAGGCGTGGGCGCAGCGCCAGGGCCACGTCGTCGACGCGGCCAACCTGTGCGCGTCGTTGCAGGACCGCGAAGCCGGCGGCGCGTGCATTGCCGCGGCGGATTTGGAGCAGGCCGTTGCGGCCTTGCTGCGGTCGAAGGGAGCTATCGTCAACGATTGCCTCATGGCGAGCCAGGACCGTCCACAACTCGCCGCAGCCGAATGACGCCTCGCAATCGGGCGCGCCGCGCGTGCGTGTCGTCGAAACCGACGCGGCGGCGCGGCTGGGCCAGTTCGAACGGTCGATGTTGATCCGCGTCAAGGTGGCGCGCGGGGAGCTGAGTCACCCTGCTGTCATGCAGGCATTTCCGCACGTATATCACGCATCGGCAAGCGCGCATGCCGCCGGACCGGTGATGGTTGCATCGCCGCATTTGCCGGACATCGCATCGGCACCGCCGACGGAATTCGGCGGACCGGGCGGGGCCTGGTCGCCGGAGACGCTGCTGTGCGCCGCGCTCGGCGATTGTTTCGTACTGACCTTTCGTGGCGTCAGCCGCGCAGCGCGGTTCGACTGGATTACGCTCGATTGCCGGGTCGAAGGGGTACTCGATCGCGCCGACCGCGTCGCGCAGTTCACGCGCTATACGACGTTCGCCACTCTCACCGTTGCGGCTGGTGCCGATATCGCGAAGGCCCACGACCTGCTCGAACGGGCGGAGCGCGGCTGCCTGATCGCGAACTCGCTGCGCGGCGCACGCGGGCTGGAGGCGCGGGTCGTCTTTGCAGAATCGACGAAACCGGAGGCCGCATAGCAATCGACGACGACGGTGCAGTGCATTGCACTCGTCGCGTCGCAGTCGTTCGCGCGTTGTCGTGGCGCGCGAACACCAGGTTACTTGCCGGCTTGCGGCGCCGTGACGGCCGTCGAGCTGAAAGCGCCGGCCGGACCCGGAAACTCCACCGGACTCTCGAAACCATCCGCGGAAACGGCCGAAACGCCGAAGAACCAGTCGTCGATGTTGACGTCTTTCAAGACGACCGAATCGGCGTCGCTGACGAAGCGGTTGTCGGTCCACTGCGGCGCCGTCGTGTCGCGCCACCAGACGCGGTATCCGGCCGCGCCCGGCACCGCAGTCCAGCTCACGGTCGTGTCCATCGATACGGCGCCTTCTGTCTTGACTTCGGCCGGCGGCGGCGGCGCGGAGGCCAGCGCGGCCATCGTGATCGCATTCAGGCGCGCAACCTGCGCAAGGTATGTAAAGTCGACCGCGTCGAGCACGTCGCCGTAACGCACACCGTCGGCGCTGCGTACGTCCTGGTGCTCGCGATGGTAGTTCTCGATCGCCTCGGTGAAGCGCACGGCGGGATAACCCGCGGCCAGCATCGGCACCTGGTCGCCGCCACGGCTGTAGCGGTCGGTGCGGTAGACCATGCGCGCGCCGAAGGGGCTCAGGTACGTGTCGGCGAGGATGCTGACGAAGCGCGCCAGATTGCGCGACGGGCTGTCGACCTCGCCGCCGTTGTAGCGGCGGCGCGTCGCCTGCTCGGGCGTCTCGGTCGAGCGCGTGCCTTCGGAAAACACGCGCACGTGCGTGTCGTCCTTCACGCCATTGGTGCCGGTCGTGTTGCCCACGATGTCGTTGTTCAGCGCCGCTTCGACATTCCATTGGTGGTCGCGCGCGTATTGCGCCAGCAGCTTGCCGCCGTAGAGGCCCTGTTCCTCGCCGGAGAGCACCGCGTAGACGAGCGTGGCCCGAAACTTGTGTTGCGACAGAACACGCGCGGCTTCGATCACCGTTGCCGTTCCGGAACCGTCGTCGTCGGCGCCGGGCGCATCGCTCTTCGCATCCATGACATCGACCACGCGCGAATCGATGTGGCCAGAGATGACGATCACGCGATCCGGATCGCTCGTGCCGGGCTGGATCGCGAGCACGTCGACGATCGAGGCCGGTTGCGGAATGCGCTCGCCGGTCACGGTCTGTTCCGGCATCTGGATCTGCAGGCAGCCATGGCAGCGCTTGCCGAATTCCTCGAAGCGGCTCTTCACCCAGCTCCGCGCTGCACCGATGCCGCGCGTCTTCGACCTGGTATCCGACAACGTGTGCCGTGTACCGAACCCGACGAGCCTGGCGATGGTCGCATGCAATTCGCCTGCATTGACGTCGGCGGCAACAGATTGAAGCAGCGGCGATTTTTCCGCGGCCTGCTGGTGGCCGGTGTCGGCAATCGCGCCCGGCGCAGCCAGCAAGAGCACCAGTGCAACGGTTTTGGCGGTCGGCATGGCAGATTCCTGACAGCAGGTGCGGGACAGTACCCAGACGGCCGGGTTTCGGCAAGCAGGGTGCGAGTGCAACCGCGCCGGATGATCTGGATCAATATGCGGCGCTCCGATCGGGACCAAGGTGGCGTTGCATTCGCCAGGGCGGTATCGATATGAGCTTCGCCGGATCCGGGAGTCTGTTCGATCGCATCGGCGGCGCCGCGGGCGTCGCGGGATTGGTAGGCCGGTTCTACGACAGGGTGCTGGCCGATTCCAGACTCAGACCGTATTTCGGTGACGTGGCGATGGACAAGCTGCGCGTGATGCAGTTCGAGTTTTTTTCCGCGGCGCTGGGCGGACCAGTTCAGTACAGCGGACGGTCGGTGATCCATGCCCATCAGGGGCGCAACATATCACGCGCGCACCTGCAGGCTTTCGTGGAGCATCTTCTGGACACACTCAGGGAATATGCACTGAGCGAGGACGAGCGCTACGCGATCATCGCGCGCATCAACACCTACGCGGACGATGTCATCAGCGTCGGCGTAGGGCTCTGATCGTAAGGCTGCCTTGCTCGCGCTCTACTCGAATCCCGACTTGAATACCGTATCGGCGAGCGTCGATGACTGGAAGATGCCGAGCGGCGAGTAGCCGGCATAGCCTGGGAACACGTAGCCGATGTTCGCGTTGCCAAGCCTCGCAACGAGGGCTTCGGCCAGCACGCGCCGATAGTCCGTCGTCACGGCAACATCCGCGCCTTCGAACAGCTGGTCGCTGGCCAGGCCGGGGAACGTGCCGTAGATCTGGTTGCCGTTGACCGATGCGCCGAGCGCGAGCATCACCGTGCCGTAGCCGTGATCCGTGCCGCCGGATGCATTTTCCTGCACGCGCCGGCCGAACTCGCTGACAGTGACGACGGTGACGTTCTTCATGAAGTTGCCGGCGGCGTCGGTGGCAAGGTCCGTGTAAAACGCGTTAAGGCCGTCGTTGAGCACCTGCACCTGGTTGCCGAAGTAGTCGTAGCTGTCGGCCGGGTTGCCCTGGCCGTTGTGCGTGTCCCAGCCGCCGAGATCGACCGTGGCGATGCGCAGGCCGACGTTGCGCTTGACCAGCTGCGCGATGTTCTGCAGTTGCAGGCCGAATCCGCCGCTGCCGTAGCTGGCGCCTCCGGCGGGCTGATAGCCGCCGGTGTCGCCGGCGGAATAGGTATTGAAGTCGATCGAACGGAACAGGCTCAGCGCATCGAGCGCGGTGAGTCCCGCCGGCGCGAGCGGCAACGTGCTCGACTGCCATAGCGACGGCAGGATATCGACCACGCCCTTCAGGCCGGCGACACCCGAGGTGTCCGCGGCGTTCCACGGCCAGTTGCCCAGGTCGAGACGAAAATCCTGGCCGCTGTTCATCGTGATCGCGTCGGTGCTGCCGAGCAGGCTCGTCGCGGTGATGCTGCCCATGCTGACCGCCGGCACGGGCACGCTGGCCGGAAGGTTCGCGCTGACGAGATGACGCGTCAGCCAGCCGATACCGCTGCCGGTGCCGCCGCCGACGCCGGTTTCGAGATTGGCCTGCGCTTCGAAGTGGCTGCGCACGACCGGATTCGGTGCCGCCTGTCCCGCCCCGACGACGAGCGCGAGGTGGCCTTGGGTGTAGAGCGACTTCAGTGCCGCGGCGCGCGGATGCAGTTGCCAGTTCGTGCTGCCCAGGGCAAGGCCGGCACCGGTGCCGGAATAGGGAACGCGCGTGCTGTCGCGGTTGGCTTCGTAATTGGCACGATCGGGATGGTTGGCGCCGGGCGAGAGCAGGCTCAGCGCGTCCATCGCGCCGCGCAGGAAGACGACCACGAGCGTGTCCTGCGTCGTGCTGTCGGTTGCGTCGAACGCGGCATAGCCGCGGGCGGCACTGCCCGCCAGCGTCGCGGCGCAGCAGCCTTTGAGGAAATCGCGGCGATCCAGCTGCAGCGGGCTCAGTCGCGGACGATTCATTGCGGCATCCTCGGCGCGAAGGATTGCGTGCACGCGCCAGCAAAGCCCAAGAGCGGCCCATCATCACCTGACCCATCTCTCAGATGAATGAGTCTGTTCGGGGAGAAGGGGCAAAGAGTTGCCCGGGGCGGGCGAATGCAGGTGCGGTGGAGAGTGACATGCCGAGGATTTTTCATGTCGTTTCTCAGCGCGTCAGGAAATCGGGGCTGGACAGGATCAGCGCGACCATCGAGCGCAGGCGCGACTTGGTGTAGTGGAGCTTCAGGTTTGCCGAATTCCATGTGTCCGTGGTCAGGTCGAGCGCATCGGTCGCCAGTGCATTCTGGCGCATGAAGTCGACTGCTGCATTGTATACATTCGCCGGACGCCAGCCGAGGATGCGGTCGCACCACAGGCCGGCTATGTTCGCTGCGGTGCGATTCGCCAGCAGCGGTATCGCCGTCAGCGTCTGCGCCTGCACGTCGGCGAGGTAGGGCGAGCCGGCGACGTTGCGGTCCTGCGTCGATTCGAGCAGGTAAGCGAGCATGCGCAGCGTCTGGCCGAGCGTGCCGGTGCTGGCCCACGCCGTCTGCGTGTCCGGATAGCCGTTCGGCGCGGGCCAGTAGAACGGCCGGTGGCCGGCGCCCTGCAGCGCCCACAGCATCGATGCGGTGGTCGTCCACTGGCCCGAAACATAGCTCGGGTTGTCCAGATCCGGCACCGGCGTGAAATCCGCGCCGCAGGCGCGCAGCGCGTTGACGAAGGCGACGCCGGGCCGCTTCATCTTCAGGCTCCAGCTGTTCTGGAATTCGCTCGACGTCAGCACCGCCTGCACCGTCAGCTGCAACTGGTTCGGCGCCTGGTAGTTCTGCAGGAACACGTTCGCGACGCTGCTTACGAGCGAACCCGGCGGATTGTCGCCGACCAGGCGGCGGCACAGCTTGGTCGCGATGAACGTCGCGACGCCGGGATGAATCGACAGCCAGTGGAAGATGTTCTGGCCGGCGGTGATGCCGGTGTTGGCGCCGATGTAGCGGTTGAGGAACGTCGTCGTGACTTTGTCATAGTGCAGCGAGTCGACATACTCGAACGTGCCTGGATTCGGGTCGGAGCCGACCTGCCAGGTGCTCTGCGAAATCGTCCAGCCGGTCAATGCGGTGGTCGCGTTGTAGACGTCGTCGTCGACGTACATCGCGCGAATCGACGAACCGTCGGCGGCCGTAACCATCGGAATCGGATAGACGCCACTGTACGGATCCGGATCGACAACCCCGGCGTAGTTCATCGCACCGAGCGTGTGCAGTTCGCACAGTTCGCGCGCGTAGTTCTCGTTCGGGCCGGCGGCGAAACTCGAATACAGGTCGAGCATGAACATCATCGATGCCGACTCGCACACATTCATCAGCAGCGTCTTGAAGTTGCCGAACACGCCGTTGCCAACCGTGGTGTTGCGGAACAGTGCGTCGAACGCGGGGAAGATCGTGCCGCCGTCATAGTCCCAGCCGAACACGCTGAAGTGGTCGTGCCAGAAATCGACCATGACCTCGAACAGCTGGTGCTTGCTGTAGGTCTGGCGGATGATCGTCGCGCACTCGACTTCCGCGATCGGCAGCATGCGGTGAGCGTAGTTGACCGTGTCGGAGTGAAATGTCGTCCACAGCTGCGTCGGCGTCAGGTTCAGGCTCTGGAAGTTTGCACCGGCGATACGCGCGCTGCAGCCGCTGTCGTCGTCGGTGAGGCTGAACTGGCGATCGAGCCAGGCGCTCCAGCGCGCCGTATCGCTGGCGCCGAGTGCGTTGAATGCGGTCAGGTCCGCCTGCGTGCAGCCGAACGTTGCGCGGTTGAGCCAGGCGACTGCGGCGGGCGGAGCGCTGAGGCTCGCGGTCGACGTCGCGGCGGCGTCCAGATGCGCCAGGCGCGTATCGACCGCAGGTTTGCCGGGGCGGCGCATCGAGACTGCCGCCGGGGCCGCATCGATACCCATTGCCGCCAGCAGCAGGTTGAGCGCGCGGCGGCGCGAGCTGACCGTCGAGTTGGCAGCAGTCGTTGACGACATCAGGTGACCTCGGACCTCCGTCGATTCGAATGTAACCGATTTGCCGAAAGTGTTTGTGACGACGCGCACGCGCCGCCGATGCCCCTGCGCCGGCGCGATGCGGCCTGGTCGCGCGGCTCGTGGCCGCAGACCGGCGGCATTGGCATCCACTTGTCGGCGAAGGCCGGCAGCGCGATCATTGATGTCTGCCGCTTGCCGCACCTCGCCGGGACGGTGCGAATTCCACGATCGCACAGGGGCGCATCCATGGAAACCGGGCCGAACGCTGCAGTTTTTCTGCAACAGATCCGCGGATTGCGCCGCGTGATTGCCGCGGCCATGGCCTGGTGCTCGGCTACGGTCGCGGCGGGAGCGACATTGCCGCAGCAGGGCATGGCCGTGGCCGATCTTGTCGGCGTATCCGGCGCGACCATGGCCGATGACAACGCGCCCGTGCGTCTGCCGGGGCACGTGCTGCAGCTGACGCAGTCCGCCGCGGCCGCGACAGTGCCGCCGGCGGCGCTGGGCATCACACTGACGTTGCGCCGCGACGACGAGGCGGCGTTCCAGCAATACCTGCGTGATGTCTACGATCCTCAATCGAAGGACTACCGCCATTTCCTGACGCAGGCGCAGATCGCCGGGCGCTTCGGTCCGTCGCAGCGTGCCTACGATCAGCTCGCCGCATACCTCGCCGCGCAAAACCTCGGCCAGGTCGAAGGCTCGGCGAACCGCCTCACGCTGACGGTTTACGGTGCGCGACGCGACGCCGAGAGAGCATTTGGCGTGAGCATCGGCAGCCATGCGATCGGCACGCGCACCTTCTTCGCGAATGATCGCGATCCGGCGCTGCCGGCGGCGCTTGCCGCGCACGTTCAGGCGATCTCGGGCCTGTCGAATCTCGCGCAACCGCATGCGGTCAACCAGACCTTGCCACCGGCCAACTTCACCTGTCCAAACAGCGTCACGCCGGAAGACTGCAGTCTGTACGGTCCGGTGTGCGAGCTTTACTCCGCCACGAAGGCCACCGGCGAGCTGCTGCAAAGCATCGGCAGCGCCGGAGAAGGCGCCAGGGATCTTACCGTCGCGTTCAACTCCTACAGTCTCAACCTGCAGCTGTATTTCGAGGATTGCCTTACCGGCAACTTTTCCGATGCCGCATTTTCTGCAAGGCTCGCGGCCCGGCCCCAGGGGCCGCAGGCCGGCGTACCGTGGCACAGCGTTGATGGATCCGGCCAGACCGTTGGGATCGTCGCGTTCGACAATTTCCAGACCTACGACATTGCCAATTATCTGAGCTACACCGGCGCGCCGGTGGCGCAGTTGAACAATCTGAGTATCGTCAATGTCGGTGCCGGTGCGAGTTTCGGGGCGGCCGAGAGCGAAGTCCTGCTCGACATCGATACCGTAATGAGCCTGGCTCCGGCCAGCAAGATCATCGTGTACAGCTCGGGATTCCCCGGCTCCGGATCGAGCTTCCAGGGCGTCTTCAACCGGATGCTCAGCGATGGCCTCGTCACGATCATCAGCAACAGCTGGGCCTACTGCGAGGACCAGACGAGCCTTGCCGACGTGCAGAGCATCGACAGCATCCTGCAATCGGCGGCCGCGGGCGGCATCAGTGTGTTCTCCGGCAGCGGCGACAGCGGCAGCACCTGCCTCGACGGCAGGGCCAACACGGTCGCCGTGCCGGCCGATTCGCCGAACGTCACCGCCGTCGGGGGCACGACGCTGAAGGCCGGCGCCGGCGGAGTATACAAAGGCGAAACGTGGTGGGACGGCACGGCGCACACGCCGCCCAGCGGACAGGGCGGCTATGGCATCAGCCAGTTCTTCGGACGGCCGGCATATCAGACTGGCCATACTGCTTCGGCGCAGCGGTCGCTCCCCGACGTCAGCGCCGCGGCCGATCCGGTCAACGGCCTGATGCTCTGCCAGACCGATGCCGGCGGCTGTCCGACCGGTTCGCTGTACGGCGGTACGAGCATGGCGGCGCCGGAATGGGCCGCATTTGCGGCGCTGCTGAACCAGTCGCACGGCAGCAAGCTTGGCTTCATGAATGCCGCCCTGTATCCGCTGTCCGCCTCGAACGGATTCCACAATGCAGCATCCATGGGCAGCGACTTCGCGCACGTCGGACTCGGCTCGCCGAATGTCAATGCGCTGAGCCTGCTCTTGTCGGGACAGTCGCCCGGTGCCGTGGATGCGAGCCAGTCACAGGTGCTGCCGACGGCATCGCGGCCGGCGCAATTCGCAAACGTTCCGGGTGTCCCTGCCGATGGCGCCAGCGCCGCCGTTGTCGTCGTGACGTTGCGCGATGCGAACGGCAACACGGTGCCCGGCAAGACCGTGACTCTGCAGGGCAATGCCGGCAACCATGCGACGATCGTCCCGGCGAGCGGGATGTCGTCGACAAGCGACGGCTCCGTCTCGTTTACCGTGACCGACCTGACCAGCGAGACCGTCACTTTCGAGGCCACCGACACGACCGACGCGGTCGTCGTGACGCAGCAGCCATCGATGGCGTTCGTGACGCCGCCGGCCGCGTTCTCATCGATCGTGGCATCGCCGACGTATCCGATTCCGGTCGCCTCGGACGGTGCCGCGACCGCCACGATCACGGTAACGCTCGAAGATTCTCTGCACCGGCCCGCTCCCGGCAAGTCGGTACAGTTGTACCAGCAGCACAATTCCGTGATCGTCACCGGCAATCCGGCCACGACCGACGCCAGCGGCCAGGCTACGTTCAACGTCACGGACCAGGTTGCCGAGACGGTGAACTACGTCGCCGTCGACCAGTCCGACGGCGGCCTGGTCGTCAACGGATCAACCAACGTGCTGTTCAGTGGAACATCGATCGGCTGTGCCGCCGGTCCGGCGCCGCAGGCCGGGCCGGGCTATCGTCTGGATGTCTATGCCAGCGGATTTCCGGTCCAGAACGGCACGAGCTACGGCGGTATCAACATCTTCGCCTGTGTCGGCGTCGGTGGCATTGCCTTCGACGGTGCCGGCAATCTGTTTGCCTCGGATTACGTCACGGGTGATGTATACAAATTCCCGCCGGGCGGCGGCGTTGCCGGCAACGCGACGAAGCTGCCGACGAATGTCGGACAGGGCCTCGGTGCGCTGAGCTATGGCACCGACGGCAACCTCTACGGCGTGCGCATCGCGACCACCGGCAACTACACGACCGGTGCCGTCGTGAGGATCAATCAGAGCACCGGCGCGCCGACGACTGTTGCCTCGAGCCTCACCTGTCCGTCGAACCTGGCCACCGACCCGCTCAGCGGCGATCTGTTCGTGCCGGATTTCTGCAGTTCGCCTGCAGACAGCCCGGCGATTTTGCGTGTCGCCAATCCCGGCGGCGTCAGCCCGACTGTTTCGGGCTACGCGAATTCGGGCGGAGCGCCCAACGGCAGCGTCAGTACCGCGCCCGATGGAACGTTGTACGTGGTTTCCGCCTATCCGCCGTACGGCCAGGGCGGCATCGACGAGATCGGCGCCACCAACCAGCCGCAACCGCCGACCGTGACGCCGACCGGCGTCTATTCGACCTACAGTGCCGCGGCGTTCGGCAGCAATCTTGTCGGCGGCGGGACGCAGGCGCTGATCACGAGCGTATTCAACACGCACGGCCTGGATCACTCGCTGGCCGCGTACGACATGACCGCGTCGCCGCCGAGCTTCAGCGGCGCGACGCTGGTTCAGGCCGACATCGGCGCGGTCAAGATCTTCGACGCGAACGGCTGCCTCTACCTGACCGATGCCAATGTCGTCTACAGGGTCAGCAACGCCGACGGCACGTGCCCGCTGGCTGGACTCGCGGCGAATCCATCGGTGGTGCTGGCGCCGGAGTCCTCGCTGGCGAATCTTGCCGAGGGCACGTCCGTGCTGTTCGACGTCACCTTCCCGCACACGGCTCTGCCGACCGGTACGCCGGTCACGCTGGTGGCAACCGGTGCGAACCATGCGCAGGTGCTGGGGCTGGTCCGTTTCGATGGCCGTGCCATCATCGCTTACGCCGGCTCGCTCGAGGGACAGGACACGCTGACCGCCTACGCGACGATCGACGGGACGCTGGTGGCGTCGAATCCGGTCGTCGTCACCTGGCTTGCGAACAAGCATGTCAGCCGAATCGATCTCGACAGGAGTGTCACGTCGGCGACGCTCGGCACTACGGTGAGCGTGACCGCGACGATCTACGACGTTTCGTTGCCGCAGATCGCGCCGATCTCGAACGTTGCGATCCAGTTCATGCTGGCCGGCCAATCCTGTTCGGCGGTAACCGATGTCAACGGTGTTGCAAGCTGCTCGATGACCGTCTCGGCGCTGACGCAATGCATTCTGGCCGCGAATTTCGCCGGCAACTCGACCTACCTGCCGTCATCCAGATCGGTGTTGTTCTCGGTGTCCCGGTACGACGTGCTGTTCGCGAACGGCTTCGAGGGGCCGTTGTTCGGCGGCGGCTGCGTGCTCTACAACTGAGGGTTGTGTACCGGTGCCGCGCGCGGCGCCTGACGCAAACGTCGCCTCAGATGACGATCGGCTCGGGTTCGAGCCTGATGCCGAAGCGTTGCGCCACCGTTTCCCGGACGCGCTGCGCCAGTGCCCAGACCTGCGCGCCGCTTGCACGGCCTTCGTTGACGAGGACCAGCGCGTGCTGACCGGACACGGCGGCGTCGCCTTCGCGAGCGCCTTTCAGGCCCGATGCCTCGATCAGCCACGCGGCCGACAGCTTCCTGTGCCCGTCGCCTGCCGGCCAGTTCGGTACGGTCGGATGCTCGCGCTCAAGGTCATCGGCGACGGAGGCTGCAACGACCGGATTCTTGAAGAAGCTGCCGGCATTGCCGACGATCGCGGGATTCGGCAGCTTGCGCGTGCGCAGCCGGGCGACGGCTTCGGCGACGGTGCGCGGATTGGCCTCGACCTTCATCGCGGCGATTTCGTCGCCGACACCGGCGTAGTCCAGTCGCAGCTCGCCCGAGCGCGGCAGCAGAAATTCGACGGCGCTGATGATGTACCGTTCCGGGTCGTGCTTGAAGATCGAATCGCGATAGGCGAACGCACACGCCGCCCGGTCGATTCGAACGATGGCATTGGCGCGGCGGTCCCAGGCGTCGACGGCCGAGACGAACTCGCGCACCTCGCGGCCGTACGCGCCGATGTTCTGGATTGGCGCAGCGCCGACGCTGCCCGGAATCAGCACGAGGTTTTCCAGGCCGACAAAACCGCGGCCGAGCGACCAGTTGACAAGGTCGTTCCAGCTCTCGCCCGCCTCGGCCCGCACCAGTGCCGCATCCCCGCGTTCCTCGACGATGTGCGTGCCGTGCGCGGCCATCGACAGCACGACGCCCGGCCAGTCGCGCGTGAACAACACGTTGCTGCCGCCGCCAAGCACGAACAGCGGCTGCGTCTTGAGGTAGGGAAACGCCAATACCTCGGCAAGAGCGGACGGCCGGTGGATGTCGATCAGCATCTGCGCACGCGCGGGCACGCGAAACGTATTGCGCCCTTCCAGCGACGCATCCTCGACGATCGTGTAGCCGGGGCCTGTCAGGGTCGAAGTGAACGTTGTCATGCGCAAGCCTGGCGTTGGGGCTGCGCGGACGTGATCAATATCGACGATGCGCGTGGACCTGATCCTTTTCCGAGTGTCGTGCAGGGGGGAGGCGGGGCAGGACAACGCGGGAACGCCATGCGCGGATCCGCGGGTTCCGGGCTACGACACGCTGCGCTCTCGCCCCAATCCTCTTCGCCGACGATGTCGGGTAAGAGGGCGCAAGTGTCTGGCGCGCGCCTTGGTCGGGACATCCGCGGCATCGACCTATGCCCGGGTGCGCGCACGAATCGCCTCCACGCACTCGGCGATCAGCGCAGGGCCGCGGTAGATCATGCCGGTATAGAACTGCACGAGGCTTGCGCCTGCCTCGATCTTTTCGGCCGCGTCGACGCCGGAAAGGATGCCGCCGACGCCGACGACGGGGATGCGCCCCTGCAGCCGCCGGCTCATGCCTTTCAGGACGTAGGTTGCTTTATCAAACAATGGTTTGCCGGATAAACCTCCGGTCTCTTCTGCGTAGGGCGCGCCACGGATGACGCTGCGATCGATGGTCGTGTTGGTGCAGATCAGGCCATCGATGCGCGCGTCGAGGACGACCTGGGCAATGGCGTCGAGTTCGGCCTCGACGAGATCCGGCGCGATCTTGAGCAGCAACGGCTTGACCTTGCCGTGCTGCGTGGCGAGGCGGTCGCGCGATTCGACCAGCGTGCCGAGGAAGCGCTTGAGCGTGTCTTCCTGTTGCAGGTCGCGCAGACCCTGTGTGTTCGGCGACGAGATGTTGACCGTGACGTAGCTGGCACGTGCGTAGACGCGCGTCAGGCAAAGCAGGTAGTCATCGACCGCGTTCTGGTTCGGCGTGTCCTTGTTCTTGCCGATGTTGACGCCGAGCACGCCCGTGAATTTCGCCTTTTCCACATTGCGCACGAGCGCGTCGACGCCGCTGTTGTTGAAGCCGAGCCGGTTGATGACGCCTTGATGTTCCGGCAGGCGCCACATGCGCGGCTTCGGGTTGCCGGCCTGCGCGCGCGGCGTCGTCGTGCCGACCTCGAGGAAGCCGAAGCCGAGCGCGGCGAGTGCGTCGACATGGGCGCCATTCTTGTCGAGCCCTGCGGCGAGCCCGACCGGGTTGGGGAAGTCCAGGCCGAACAAGCGCACCGGCAGCGGTTTTGGCGCGAGCGCGAGCAGAGGATTCAGGCCGGTGCGATATGCAGCCTCGATCGACGTCAGGCCGAGATCGTGCGCGCGCTCGGCGTCGAGGCAGAACAGGAAGCGGCGGGCTAGGGAATACACGTTGCCGACGCGACGCGTGCGAAGTTCATCGTGTCAACTGAGCCAGTGCGCAAAAAATGCCAGTCCGCCGAGGAATCCGAAGACGACAACAAGGAGAAAGGCAATCAGTGCCAGATGCGCGTAGCCGAGGATCATTCCGGCGATCGCCATCCCTTCGCCGTCGATACTGCCCGGCGGTGCACGCCGGATTTCGCCACGCGCGACATGGCCGCAAATGACCGCGACGAGCGCGCCGATGAAAGGGATTGCGACCCAGCAGACGACGCCGAACACGAGACTGATGATCGCCGTCGTGCTGGCCGTTCGAATCTGCGTATTCATCGATCCACATCCGCGGTCTTTTCAGGAGAGATTGCCATTCCCGCGCAGCGGGAATCCATCGCGATGCTATTGTATACACGGGCGAGCCGGAATGGGTCGCACGCCCTGTACAGCGTGCCCTGCGGGCCAGCTTCGCTATTGGCCTCGGCCTCTTGCCGGCGCAGGCCTGCTCACGCCGCCATGACGTCGATTTGATGGCTCTCCAATGGCGCCTAGAATTCGAACTTGATGCCCTGCGCGAGCGGCAGCGCGTCGGAGTAGTTGATCGTGTTGGTCTGGCGGCGCATGTACGCCTTCCACGCGTCGGAGCCGGATTCGCGCCCGCCGCCGGTTTCCTTCTCGCCGCCGAATGCGCCGCCGATCTCGGCGCCGCTGGTGCCGATATTGACGTTGGCGATGCCGCAATCGGATCCCGAGCTCGACAGGAATGCCTCGGCCGCCTTGACGTTGGTCGTGAAGATCGATGAGGAGAGTCCCTGCGGCACGCCGTTGTGCATGCCGATCGCCTCGTCCAGCGCCTTGAACGGCATCACGTAGAGGATCGGCGCGAATGTCTCGCTCTGCACGACTTCGTCGGAATTCTTCAGGCCGGCAATGATCGTCGGCAGCACGAAGTTGCCGGGCCGATCGGTCAGCGCGCCGCCGCCGGTCAGCACCTTGCCGCCGGACGCCTTGGCCTTTTCGATGGCGCCGGTGTAGCGCTGCACCGCGTCGGGGCTGTTGAGCGGGCCCATCAGCGTCGTCGCCAGGGTCGGATCGCCGATCTTCTTTTCGACCTGCTTGTACGCCGTGACCAGCGTGTTGACGACGTTGTCGTAGATCGATTCGTGGATCAGCAAACGGCGTGTCGTCGTGCAGCGCTGGCCGGCCGTGCCGACCGCACCGAACACGATCGCCGGAATCGCCATCTTCAGGTCGGCGCTCTGGTCGACGATGATCGCGTTGTTGCCGCCCAGTTCGAGCAGGCTGCGGCCGAGGCGCCTGGCGACGCGCTCGCCGACGTGGCGTCCGACCGCGGTCGAGCCGGTGAAGCTGATCAGCGGGATGCGATGGTCGTCGACGAATTTCTTCGCCAGTTCCGCGCCGGCATCGTTGAACAGGAAGAACAGGTTTGGGAATCCGCCGGCCTTCAGCGCATCGTTGCAGATCTTCATCGATGCGATCGCGGACAGCGGCGTTTTCGGCGAGGGCTTCCAGATCGAGATGTTGCCGCAGACCGCGGCGATGAACGAATTCCACGCCCACACCGCGACCGGGAAGTTGAACGCGCTGATGATGCCGACCAGCCCGATCGGGTGCCATTGCTCGTACATGCGATGGCCGGGGCGCTCCGAGTGCATCGACAGGCCGTACAGCATGCGGCTCTGTCCAAGCGCGAAATCGGCGATGTCGATCATCTCCTGCACTTCGCCGTCGCCCTCGGGCTTGATCTTGCCCATCTCGAGTGCGACCAGCGAACCGAGCGCATCCTTGTGCCTGCGCAGTGCGTCGGCGCACAGCCGGATGGCCTCACCGCGTTTCGGCGCCGGCGTCGTGCGCCAGTCCTTGAACGCTTGCTGCGCGCGCGTGACGATCGTTTCGTAGTCGGCGGCCGAGCTGGCATGCACGCGGCCGATGATTTCGTGCGTGCTCGGATTGACGACCTCGATCGTGCCGGCGTCTGTCGTCTTCGACCATTCGCCGTTGCCGAGATAGGTACCGGACTCGATCCCGGCAAGGCCGAGCGCCTCGAGGATTGCTGCAGACATGGAAGCTCCGAAAAATGCGCGAATATGGGCAGCGCCGAGCGGCGCGCGGGGGCGGCAATTGTAACAGAGCAGGGCACGGCCAGCCGCGCAGGCCGGAGCCGCCTGATGGCCGAAGCCGGGGAGCCACCGGACACAGGATTCAAGCGCGGCGAAGCTGTCGATCGAGCCAGTGCGCGTTCCCGCGGGCACAGGCGACGCAGCGCCTCGCCGTCGAGGGTCGCTCCCTCGCTATAATCGTCGATACTGGGGCGGGGTCGAACGGGTCATGGGGAATTCGAAGGAGCAATAGTGGCTCAACACTGGACGGAGCGTCCGGAAGGCGGGGGATGGTTTGCGATCTGGCTGATCCGCACGATCGGGCTGAAACTCGGGCGCGGCGTGGCGCGCTCGATCCTGTATCCGATCACGCTGTACTTCTACGTCCGCCGCCCGTTCGAGCGGCGCATGTCGTACCGGTTCCTGGCGCGGGTGTCCGGCCGGCCCGCCACGATGCTGCAGGTGTTGCGTCACATCCATCGTTTCGCCTCGACCATCCTGGATCGCGTGTTCCTGCTGGTCGACAGTTTCTCGCGCTTCGACGTGCGCATCCACGGTCTCGACGAATTGATCTCGCGCGTGCAGCCCGGTCGTGGCGTGCTGCTGCTGGGATCGCACGTCGGCAGTTTCGAAGTGTTGCGCGTCGCGGCGACGAAGACGCCGCAGATCAAGGTCTGCGTCGTCTACGACCAGCAGCAGGCGCGCGCACTGACCGAACTGCTGAACGCGATCAATCCCGCGATCTCGCAAGACGTGATCGATGCGTCGGGCGACGGCATGGACATCGTGCTTGCGCTGGCGGAGGCCATCGGCCAGGGCAAGGTGGCGGCGTTGCTCGCCGATCGCGCGCGCCCGCGCGAGCGCACCGTGGTGGTCGATTTCTTTGGCGCGCCGGCCGCCTTTCCGGTTGCGCCGTTCCGCGTGGGCGCGCTGCTGCATTGCCCGATCGTGCTGTGCTTCGGCATGTATCGCGGCGGCAATCGCTACGACCTGTACTTCGAACTGTTCGACGAACATCTTCAATTGCCGCGGCGCGGCGCAGAGGCCGAACTGCGCGACGTCGTGCAGCGTTACGTGGAACGGATCGAACACCACGTCAGGGAAGATCCGTACAACTGGTTCAACTGGTATGACGTCTGGGATCTGCCTATGGCGCGCGATCAGGCGGCGACAGAAGCGGTCGAGCCGCCGGCGCTCGTCCGGGCTTCCGCCGGTGCGACGATATCGCACCGCACGGCGTGACCGCGCCTGGAACCGGCGCGTGCTACTTCAGTCCATGCCGTTGCGAAACAGGGCGTTGGGCAGCATGCCGATGTTGTGCACGTCGGTCGACAGCCAACCGGCGAAACCCATCATTCCATGGCCCGGCCGGGCCCGCGGCTGGGATACGTCGGGCGGCCCGGAATTGCTCAGGCTGTCGGCTGTTTCGTCGTTGAGCGCCAGCGTCCAGTAGTTCGGACAGTATCCCGGCAGGCACGTTGCGGGCCAGTTCATGCTCCACGCATTGGATTGCGAAAAGTTCGAATGCAATTCCGGGCACGGGTCCTGGCCGTAATGACAGTTGCTGATGCGCAGCGGATTCGACGACATGCCGGCATTCGTACCGACGTAGTCGGAACGCACGACCGGCGTCTGCAGCAAGCCCTGGTCGAAGAAGCGGTCGGCGTATGCGCGCTACCGCCGACGAGCAGCGCTAAGACAGAAGCCCGGACGCGGCCGCAAAAGCCCTGGTGACGCATTGGATCTCCCTGAAAAACTCGGTCCGTGCCGGGCGCCACGAATGTAGCAGCCCGCACAAGGAAAGGTACCGGGCGATTGGACTAGTCCGTTTGACGGTTCACGCTGAAGGCAAGTTCCGGAGCGCGGCATGCGCCGTCGCAGCCGAACGGTCCGCGCCATCGGATGTCTTCAGGGCAACGCTTTTTCTGGCTGCGACTCCCAAGGTTCGAAGCAGGATGAGTGGAGACATCCTGCTCTGGAGCCGCCTTGTGACGGCTCACGGCAGGGCAAAGATGATTATCGCGGACGTGCCGGAACCGCCGAAGAAACCGGATATGACGCCCGATGTCGTGGCGACATACTGCTTGCCCTTCAGCTCATAGCTGATCACGCCGCCGCCGACCGTTCCGCCGGTGTTGAACCGGTACAGCGTTTTTCCGTTTGCCGCGTCGATTGCAAGAAAGTTGTTGTCGAGGTCGCCGGTGAACAACACGCCGCCGGCAGTCGCTGTAACGCCGGCAACCAGCGGCGTCGGCCATTGACGATGCCAGCGCACGGCGCCGGTCGCGGCCTCGATGGCGTACAACCAGCCGCGCGCCTGATCGCGAGGATCGGGCGTCACCGCGCCGCCGTAATAGTGCGCGTTGGTGGCGAACTGCGGCGGCTTGTCGAACCTGGTGAACGTGCCGCACCAGTCGACTGTCGCAACGTACAGCGTCTTCGTCGCCGGGCTGAAGGCCGGTCCGTTCCATTCCATGCCGCCGAGCAGGCCCGGGCACGAATGCACGCCGGCAACCGAGGGCGCGGCATCCCAGTTGGTGCGGCTGGTAATCGGCAACTCGTACAGTTGCGCGTGGCTGTCGCGATCCAGCACGCGCAGCAGACCATCCTTGCCGCTGATGGCGATCAGGTCGCGCTGCTTGCCGTTCACCGCTGCGCTGAAGATCGGACTGACCTGGCTCAGGTCGCGGTCGTGGACGTCGGCCGGACCGAACTGGTGATACCAGAGCAGCTTACCGGTCTTGACGTCGAGCGCGACGGCCGAGTTCGTATAAAGGTCGTCACCGGGCCGCACGTCTCCATAGAAGTCGGGCGACGGATTTCCGACCGGAACGTACAGGATTCCTCTGGCGGCATCCAGCGCCAGCGGCGTCCACAGGCTGCCGCCACCGTGCTCGCGCGCCTGCGGGTCCTTCCACGAATCGGCGCCCGGTTCATCGGCATCGGGGATCAGGTTGAATCTCCAGAGCGGTTCACCGGTATCGAGCTTGAACGCGCCGATCCAGTTCTTCGCACCCCAGTCGGCGCCGGCCGGCCCGTAAATGATGGCATCGCCGTAAACCAGTGGCGGCATGCTCAGGTACTGGCTGGTCTTGGGGTCGGCGATTTTCCGGCTCCAGATCAGGGAACCATCGGCCATGTTCAGCGCGATGAGATAGCCGTCCGGCGTGCCGCGAATCAGGCGGCCATCTTTCAGCGCCACGCCACGATTGGTTTTCGACAGTGGCGTATCCTTCAGCTCCCAGCTCGAGGTCCAGCGCTCGCGGCAGGTCGCCGCATCGATCGCGACGGTCGTCTGGTCGATCGTGAAGTACATGACGCCGTCGTAGACCAGCGGGCTGGTTTGGGTCGCACCGGCGGTATTCGAACGATAGATGCATTGCGCGCGAAGTTGCGGCGCGTTGGCAACGGTGATCTGGTGCAGGTCGACGTAGCGCTGACCGGTGTAGTCCTTGCTCGCATAGAGCCAATTCTGCCTGTCCGCTCCCGCGTGCAGAAGTTCAGCGCTGGTCGGGCCACGGCCAAGTGGCGCATTCGCAGGCTTGGGCGTCGGCTCCGCATTCGACCCACCACCGACCGTGGCGAGATAGGCGATGACGTTCGAGCGCGCGACCGGGTCGCCCAGCGACACCGACATCGCCGTGCCGGGCACTTTGACGGTCGTCGATGCAAGAAACGAATCGAGCGTCGGCGAGTCCCAGACCAGCCCGGAATGCGCCATCGCGTCGGTATATTTGTAGCCGGCGAGAGTGCCGGCCTTGCGGCCGCTGACGCCTGCGAGTGACGGGCCAAAGCCGTTCTTGCCGACTTCGACCGTGTGGCATGACGCGCACTGGTTCTCGAACACGGTTTTCCCGGCGACGGCATCGCCATCGGCATGGGCGGGCGCGTGCAACGCCAGGAGGGCGACAACAAGCAGACTTTTTGGTGCGCGGCAGAGCATATGTCACCTCTCGCTGTTCTGTTCCATGATAGCGGCATGACGAGTCGGGCGGTGACGGGTGCGAGTTGCCGGTCGCGTCGCCCGCACAATGCTGCACGATGAAGGCTGCGCCGATATTGAGCGCCCCGCGGCCATAGACCTTCTTCAGCGCGCAGTGGATGCAACCTCTGCCGCACCGGCGCCAGCTATTATCCTGTTCACGATCGTCACGTCGGCGAGACCCCGGCGGCAGCAATACGTGCCGGCACGCGGCGCTCGATGCAGACGATTTTTCACTGGCCACACCGAGGCTGGAAAGCCATGACTGCACACAGAACGACTGCAACCTGCGGCTGGCGCGTGTATGGCCTGGGCGTGATGGCACTCGGAGCGGTGTGCCTGGCGTTCGGGGATTTCCATCCGGGGCAGCCGGTGCCGAAGGATTTCCCGCAGCGCACGGCCCTGGCTTACGCGGTCGCGGCGTTCATGCTCGTGGCGGGTCTGGCAATCGAGTGGCGGCGCACCACGGCCATGGCGGCCGCGGCGCTCAGCGCCTACTTCGCGCTGATTGTCGTCGCACTGATGAACGGCCGCGTGTTGCTCGCTCATTACGCCGAGTTCGGCCCGTACGAAAGCTTCGCGATAGAGTTGGCCATCGCAGCGGGCGGACTGGTCGTCTATGCAGCCAGCGCGAGGATCGATGCAGGCCTGGCGTCACGGCTCACGCGCGTGGCCCAGGTCGCCTTCGGATTTTGTGCGCTGGTATTCGGCCTGGCGCATTTCGTCTACATGAACCTCACCGCTCCACTGGTCCCGAAGTGGCTGCCGCCGTCGCAGGAGTTCTGGGGATATGCAACCGGTCTTTGCCACATTGCGGCGGGAGTTGCGATCCTGACAGGCGTGCAGGCCCGCCTGGCTGCGATCCTCCTGACGGTCATGTTCGCGTCCTTCACGCCGATGGTGCATGTGCCGATGCTGCTGGCCGATCCGTCGAGTCACTGGATCTGGAACGAGAACGCCGTGAACATCGCGCTGACAGGCGCTGCATGGGTCATTGCCGACTCGCTGGCAAGGTCAAAGCGCTAGCGGTCTGCAAAGCGTGCAGAATGAACGCATCCGCGCGTCGCGATGACAGCGCGGAATCCAGCGTAGCTTGCATGCGACAACTCCGGACCGGTGAGCGCGGCCGCGCGAGGTCGATTCATTCGCCGTTGTGGCACGGCGGCCGAGAATCGCGGCGAATCTGAACCGGGAAGCCAGGAAGCGGACGCCGACGGCGCGAAGCAATGCCTCGCGACCGATAGTGATTGGATGTCAATACGGTCTTCCAGATCCATGGGGCCGCCGATAGGTGCGACCCATCCATCTCGACAACAAGGAGGAATTCTCATGCGCAAGCACGCCAACGTTCTAGTAGCAGTCGCCTTTGCCGCAGCCATGTTGCAAGGCTGCAACCAGCAGGCAGATACCGCCGCGAAGGTTCAGGCCGACGTTTCAAAAGCCGAAGCCGACGGCCAGAAAAAGGTAATCGACGCGCAGGCCAAACTCGACCAGGTTGTCGCACAGAACAACAAGGACCTCGTCGGCACGCAGGCGGACGCGCAAAAGGATGCCAGCAGCGACCCGAATGCGCCGCCGCCGGCTGCCAGCGCCGACGTCGCCAAGGCGCGCAGTGACGCCGAAGTCAAGGTCGCCGACGGGCAATATGGGGTGGACAAGGCCAAGGCCGAAGCGGTGAAGGAGGTCGCGGATGCACGTTGCGAATCACAGGCCGGCGATGCGAACAAGCAGTGTCTGGCAGCGGCGAAAGCCGACTATGACTCGGCGGTCGCGGCGGCGAAGGCCAAGAACGACGAAGTGCACGCCGCGCACAAGTAGGCTCGCACAAGGCAGCCGGCACGTTCGCGTTCTCCGGCATCCGCCGGCGAACGCGCCATGAATTTCAACGGGACCTCAAGGAGATTGGCATGCGCGCATTCACACTACTGACCCTCGGCATCCTCGCCGCCGCGGGTTCCGGCTGCACGAACAGCGTAAAGCCGTCCGAGCAGACTTTCAGCTACGACTGTTCGGGACTTGGCAAGGGCTGGGGAGACTGCACGGAAAAAGCCGACGCCCAGTGCGGTGCACACAACTACACCACCGTATCGCAGAAGGGCGATGCGGAAGGCAAGGGCGCCGCCGGCAACACCGAGATGAAGCGCACTCTGGTGGTTACCTGCAAGCATTGAGCTCTCGGGTGCCCCCGGGCGCTGCACGATGCGGTGGCCAAGACGAACACATCGACGCAGGTCGACGCTTGCGCAGCGGAAACAAGGCCCTCTGCCGCTCAGGTGGGGCAGGGGTCAGGGAACGGCGTAAGACATTTGCGAATCGCCCTGTCAAATGCGAAGCACCGACCCTCACTCCATCTCACCGATCGATGAATCAGCGGGGGAAGAGGGAGTGTTTGCGGGACAGTCGTCCACCTGTTCGCTCGACGCGACCGCGATGGGCCGCGGCGCGCTGCAATCCGGGCGCGTCGACTCCGGCGATCCGGTTCTCGATCGACGCCGCGTCAGTGTCAGGACCTACTTCGGCAAGACAGTTCTGATGCGGCCGCCGCCTGCAGTCGAGGCGCGGCATGCACGCGCTGTCAGTTGCCGGCGACTTGCCGGGCTTCGAGGCTGGTCCAGTCGCCCTGTTGCTTCGGATCGCAATGATCGCGGCGGCAGACGAGAAAGTCGGTGATCGGATGGATCTCCCACAGCGACATGCGGTCCGGCTCGTCCTTGAACGGGTGATCCGGGTCGTCGCTGACGTAGTGGACCTTGTCGTATGACAGGGCACCTTCGACCAGCACCTGCCTGCCCTTGGCCTGGATCTCCTTCAGCGCGTCGATCGTCCACGCACTCGGCCGCGCTTGCGGGATCATTTCGACGACGATGCCCTTGAACTCGGAGTCGCCCGGCGCGGCGACGACCGGAATGTGGAAATCGTTGTCGTAGGGTTTTTTCAGGTTGCAGTTGACCGACTCGCCGGCACCGTTCACATGCAAGCCGTCCTGTCCTTTCGGAATGTAAGCCGCAACGCGCACGCGATCCCCTTCGGAGACACTTCCGCCGGACACCTTCAGCGCCGTCAGCTTCTGATGGCCGTGCGGCGTCAGATCGTACGGGCCCTGGCCGACTATCGCGTCTGCCTGCTTCTGCAGCGATTTCAGGTCGTCGAAGGTGAGCAGGACGGCTGCCTTGCTGCCATCGGGACGCGTCCTTTTCATGGCGTTGTCCTCCGCTTCCCACGATCCTTCCTTTGCGCAGCCGCGCGCTGGACACTGGTCCAGTGTCGCCGCGCAGACCTGGTTGTCGGGGTCGTCCTGCGCGCCGCCATGCTTGTGTTCGTGCGTGATGCGCACATCGTTCGCGTCGACCCAGCCGATCGGCCCCTTGTCCTGCCGAACGACGCGATAAAAGCCGTCGCTGTCCATGTGCGCGGCCCAGACCAGCGTCGTGCCCTTGGCGGCGGTGAAGGCCGTTTCTGCGCTCGCGACCGGATGCGTGCGCACCGGCGCGTCCCGCACGCTCTGCACCAGATCGACATCGTACGACTGGCACACGCCGGCAAGCGGCAAGCCGAGAACCAGTGCCGCTGATGCGACTACCCCGAGGCGACGAGCCGATCCATGCTGCATGTGCGTTCCTCCTGTCGATGCGCGGCGCGCGCCAGCGTCGCCGCACAGTGCGGCTTCCGCCCCAAATCGACGATGAATGTGGCGCACCCGACTGCGCGCACGTTGGAACACGGTTCAGTCGCCGGCGCGGCGAATGTTTCGGAAGGCCAGAGGTTTCGCGCGTTCGTTTGCAAGGCAGCAACCAACGGACCAATGACGCTTAGCCCGGAGGTCGTTCGCGGGCCCCGACCGCGGAACCGGGGCGGGGATGCCGATCGGCATGGGCAAAACGCGCGCCTGCTCGCGTATGCTCGCGCGACCCCGTTGCCGGAGACGCCACCGTGTCGAACCATTTCCGCATCCTGTCGCCCTTGATGCTTGCGGCGCTGTTTCTCGCGTCGCTTGCCGCAACGCCCTTGCGCGCGCAGGACGCGGACTCGAACGACAAGGCAGCCGGAACGGCCGAGGCGAAAAAGTCCGACGCCGACGCGAAGAAGGCCGAAGGCAGCCCGATGAAGGCCGATACGTTCAAGGGACTTGCCCTGCGCAGCATCGGGCCGGCCATGGTCTCGGGGCGCATCGCCGACCTTGCGGTCGATCCGACCAACAAGAACATCCGCTACGTCGCAGCGGCAACCGGCGGGTTGTGGAAGACCACGAACGCGGGCACGACCTGGAAACCGGTCTTCGACGAACAGGGCTCGTACTCGCTCGGCAGCGTGACGATCGACCGCAGGAATCCGCTCACGATCTGGGTCGGCAGCGGCGAGAACAATTCGCAGCGCGCAGTGCAGTACGGCGACGGCGTATACAAATCCCTCGACGGCGGCACGACGTGGAACAACATGGGCCTGAAGACATCGGAGCACATCTCGACGATCGCGATCGATCCGCGCGACTCGAATGTGGTCTGGGTCGCGGCGCAGGGCCCGCTGTGGAAGGACGGCGGCGAGCGCGGCCTGTACGTCACGCGCGACGGCGGCAAGACCTGGAACAAGGCGTTCGAAACCTCGCCGCACACCGGCGTGACCGAAGTGTTGCTCGATCCGCGCAACCCCGACGTGATGTTCGCGACGACCTATCAGCGCCAGCGCGCGGTGTGGACGCTGATCGACGGCGGTCCGGAGTCGGGCCTGCGCAAGTCGACCGACGGCGGCAAGAGCTGGCGCAAGATCACCAACGGCATGCCGAAGGGCGACATCGGCCGCATCGGCATGGCGATCTCGCCGGCCAAACCGGACACGATGTACGCGATCATCGAAGCGGCCGGCAAGGAGTCCGGCATGTATCGCTCGGTCGACGGCGGCGAGAACTGGGAGAAGCGCTCGGACTACGTCAGCACGAGTCCGCAGGCGTACAACCGGATCGTCGCCGATCCGAACGTGGCCGACCGCGTGTATTCGATGGACACCTGGATGCATGTCAGCGACGACGGCGCCAAGACCATGCGCCGCGTCGGCGAGAAGCACAAGCACGTCGACAACCACGCGATGTGGATCGACCCGGACGACAGCGATCACCTGCTCGCCGGCTGCGACGGCGGCATCTACGAAAGCTGGGATCGCGGCGCGACCTGGAAGTGGAGCGACAACCTGCCGCTGTCGCAGTTCTACCGCGTCGGCCTCGACAATGCGCAGCCGTTCTACAACATCTACGGCGGCACGCAGGACAACAATTCGATCGGTGGCCCGTCGCGCAACCGCTCGGCCAACGGCATCGTCAATTCGGACTGGTTCATCATGGTCGAGGGCGATGGCTTCCAGCCGGTGGTCGATCCGGTCGACGCGAACATCATCTACGCCGAATCGCAGCACGCCGGCATCGCGCGCTTCGACAAGCGCACCGGCGAGACCGTCGACATCCAGCCGCAGGCCGGCGCGAACGATCCGCCGCTGCGCTGGAACTGGGACTCGCCGCTGATGATCAGCCCGCATTCGCATACGCGCGTCTATCTGGCGGCACAGCGTCTGTTCCGCAGCGACGATCGCGGCAACACCTGGACGCCGGTCAGCGGCGATCTCACGCGCCAGATCGAGCGCAACGAGCTGAAGGTGATGGGGCGCATCTGGGGTCCCGATACGGTGGCCAAGAACGCCTCGACGTCGTTCTACGGCAATATCGTCGCGCTGTCGGAAAGCCCGCAGAAGGAAGGCCAGCTTGCGGTCGGCACCGACGATGGCCTGATCCAGATTTCCGAGGACGGCGGCGGCGCCTGGCGCAGGATCGAGCGCTTTCCCGGCGTGCCGGAGCGCACCTATGTCTCACGCGTGCTGTTCTCGCAGCACGACGCCGACACGCTGTACGCCGCGTTCGACAACCACAAGGCGGGCGACTTCAAGCCGTATGTGCTGAAGAGCACGAACCTGGGCAAGAGCTGGACCAGTATCGCGTCGAACCTGCCGCAGCGCGGCGGCGTGTATGCCGTGGTCGAGGATCCCGTCAGGCCGGGACTGTTGTTCGCGGGCACCGAATTCGGCCTGTACTTCACGCCCGACGACGGCAAGCGCTGGATCCAGCTCAAGGGCGGCATGCCCGTCATCCAGGTGCGCGATCTGGCGATCCAGAAGCGCGAGAGCGATCTCGTCGCCGCGACCTTCGGCCGTGGCTTCTACGTGCTCGACGACTACGCGCCGCTGCGCCAGGTCAATGATGCGGTGCTCGCGAAGGACGCGGTACTGTTTCCGGTCAAGCAGGCTTTTACCTTTGCGCCGACCTCTCCGTTCGGTGGGACCGATGCCGGCTCGAACGGCGATCAGTTCTACAGCGCGCCGAATCCGCCGCTCGGCGCGGTGTTCACGTATTACCTCAAGAGCGAGCTCAAGACGCGCGCGAAAACGCGCCAGGATGCCGAAAAGGAACTGATCAAGAAGAACGCCGACGCCGATACGCGCTATCCGTCGTGGGACGAACTCAAGCGCGAAGCGCGCGAGGAAGCGCCGACCGTCGTGCTGACGGTAAGCGACGTCGACGGCAACGTCGTGCGCCAGATCGAAGGGCCGGCCAAGGCCGGCATCCAGCGCGTGGCGTGGGATCTGCGCTACCCGCCGTCGGTGCCGACGGATCTGGCAACGCACGAGCGCGATCCGTGGGATCCGGCGCCAGCCGGCCCGCTGGTTGCGCCGGGCAGGTATCGCGTCGCCATGGCCGAACGCATCGAAGGCAGGCTCGTGCCGATCGGCGAGCCGCAGACATTCGATGCCGCTCCGCTCGGCGGCGATACGCTGCCGCCGGCAGACCGCGCTGCGCTGCTTGCGTTCCAGATCAAGACCGGCAAGCTGCAACGCGCCGTGCTTGGCGCAGTCAGCGCCGCCGGCGAAGCCCAGACGCGCATCAGCCATCTGAAGAAGGCACTCGCCGATACGCCGCGCGTCGATCCGGCGCTGCAGGACCGCGCGCGTTCGATCGAAGCGAAACTGAAGGACATCCAGGAATCGCTCAGCGGTGACCCGGTTCGCGGCAAGTACAACGAGCCGCGGCCGAACTCGATTGCCGAGCGCGTCAACCAGATCGTTTCCGGCCACTGGAATTCGACCGCGGACGCGACCACGACGCACCGGCGCAATTACGAGATCGCCGCGCAGCAGTTCGGTCCGGTACTGGAGCAACTGCGCGCATTGATCACCGCGGATCTTGTCTCGCTCGAAAATGCCGCGGAAGCAGCCGGTGCGCCGTGGACACCGGGGCGCGTGCCGACCTGGAAAGAGTAGGGCGACACCCGGGCGGAACCGCGGAAATTCCCGGCCACGGTGTGCGCCGGCGGCTTGCGGCGCCGAAGAGCTCGCGCATGTCTTGCCTTGGCACGCGCTGCCCACTTCGGTTGCCGCCACCTTCCGCGCTTGCGGGAGAAGGATTCCAAATTTTCGTTTTGGCTTTTTCTTTCCCCTGCGAAGCGCGGGAACGCACCGCAGGCGGAATGGGCGGGCGCTCGTGAATCGAACTGCGTCTGTGGCAGTCAGAGCACCGTCGTCAGCGCATCGGCACCGACCACGGTCGTCCACTCGCGCACGCGCCAGGCCGTGACCAGACCGTTGCGGACATACGGGTCTTCGCGCGCGAAGCTCTCGGCTACGGTGCGACTGTCGCCGACGAACAGGAGGACTGCACTGTCGACCGGATCCGCGAGCGCGCCGCCGAGGACCAGTTCTCCACGCGCCTGCGCGGCGCGCGCGAACTTGAAATGCTCGGGGCGCAGCGGGGCGCGGCGCTCGATATAGTCGGGTATGAAATCGTAGAAGAGCAGGAAGTGCTTCATCGAAGTCCCGGAGAACCAGCGTCGGTCGCCGGACGGCGGCGCACCCTGCGCGCCGATGGTGAATCGACACGAATTCGTTGTCAACACAACGCGGGAGTCTGGTTCAGGCAGGACGTCGTGCCAGGGGGCGCGACGATGAATGAACGCCGCTCGGGCGCTCCTGGCAAATCGTGCTGGTTGCAGCCCGGATTGCCGCTGTCGGCGGTTTGTGGCAATGGTGATTGTGCATCGGCGCACGAAGCCGCAAGATGCCGCCGAACTGCCTTGTCCTGACGGGTGCTTCCGGATGTTCGAACGACGCTCGCAGCCGCTGCTCAATCGCCGCGCATTTCTCCGGCGTCTTGCAGGCAGCACGTTGACCGGCATCGGACTGATCGCCGTGTCGCTTTTCGCCGGCATGCTGGGCTACCATTTTTTCGAGGGGCTCAGCGCGATCGATTCCTTCCTCAATGCGGCTATGCTTCTCGGCGGCATGGGCCCCGTCGAGCAACCCCAGACGCATGCCGGCAAGCTGTTTGCCGGAATGTATGCGCTTTATTGCGGCTTGGCGGTGATTGTCGTGGCCGGCATCATATTCGCGCCCGTCGTGCATCGTCTGATGCACAGGTTTCATCTGGACAGCAAGGACCACTGATGGCCTCCATGACAACGTGGTGTTGCCCTGATTTCGCTCCCGCTGCCGCCCGGGCTGTTGGATGATGCAGCAGGAATCGCCAATGCAGGCCACGGTGCCACGCGAGTCCTGGTACAAGCGCATCGCCCAGGCCCTCGGGCCGGGCGTGACCACGGGCGCCGCGGACGACGATCCCTCGGGTGTCGCGACATATTCGATCGTGGGCGCGCAGTACGGCACCTCGTTTCTCTGGTCGGCGCTCATCACGTGGCCGCTGATGGGTTGCGTGCAGATGATGTGCGCGCGCGTGGGCATGGTTACCGGCAGGGGCTTGGCAGGCGTCCTGCGCCAGAAATTTCCGCGCTGGGTGGTTGCCTTCATTTCGCTTGCCCTGCTGATCGCCAACACGATCAATATTGCATCGGATCTCGCCGGCATGGCCGATGCGGCCGAGATGCTCCATGCCGGCCCTTCGTCGGTCTACGTCTGGGTATTCGGTCTTGGCATCTGCGGCCTGACGGTGCGGCTTCGCTATCACCAGATTGCCAGCGTACTGAAGTGGCTCGCGCTGGCCTTGTTCGCCTATGTCATCACCGCTTTCCTGGTGCATCCGCGCTGGTCCGCGGTATTGCACGATACGTTGCTGCCTTCGCTGCCACGGGAGCCGGGCGCCTGGGGCGCGCTTGTCGCGATCCTGGGGACGACCATCAGCCCGTATCTTTTCTTCTGGCAGGCCGGCCAGGAGGTGGAGGAAGAGAAGGCCAAAGGCCGGCGGCTGGTCATCCATCGCCAGGGCGCGACGCGCCGGGAAATCGAGGACCGGCGCCTGGACGTGGGCATCGGTACATTCTTTTCCAACGTCGTGATGTTCTTCATCATCCTGACAACGGCACTCACCCTGCACGCACACGGCATCACGACGATAGCGACCACGAAGGACGCGGCAGAAGCCCTGCGACCGCTGGCAGGCGACTACGCCTATTTTCTGTACACGATCGGCATCGTCGGCACCGGCTTGCTCGCCATTCCTACGCTGGCGGGTTCCGCTGCGTACGCATTCGCCGAGACGTTTGACTGGGCCTATGGCCTCGACGAGAAGTTCGGCAACGCCATTTCGTTCTATGCGGTTTTCATCGTCGCGACGGTGGGTGGCGGCGTGCTCGACCTGCTGCATGTCGATCCGATCAAGGCGCTGTACTGGTCTGCGATTGTCAACGGCGTTCTTGCGCCATTCCTGCTGGTCGCCTTGTTGCTCGTTTCCAATGACAGGCAGATCATGCATGACCAGCCGAGTTCGCCCGTAACCCGCGTCATCGTCATCCTTACCACCATCGTGATGTTCGGCGCTGGTATCGGCATGTTTGTCTTTTGAACCGGAGCGTGCGGATCGAACGCAACTTGTTGGGCGCGCGCGCGTGGCCGAAACAATGACGCTGCGGCAACTTCGGAGTCATCGACCATGACATTTTCCTGAAGCGTGAAACCGGGCCCGAACATGCGCAAGCTCGCCTGCGCATTCTGCGCGATTCTGGTGTGCGCTCGTGCAATTGCAGACGATTCCGCGGAGGCAAGCTCCGATGCCGATGCGTCGCTCGAGACGGCCACGCCGGCGCGCGATGGGCCGGAACAGGTCAATCTGCGCGGCCAGTTCACCTATGTAATGCAATACCACCCGGCCTTCGCGTCTCCCTACGGCAGCGCGAACAGCCTGTATGCCGGTGGCAGCGCAAAAGAGACGGCGGACCTTACGCTATTCGCCGGTACGCGGCTCTGGCGCGATGCGGAGCTGTACGTCAATCCGGAAATTGACCAGGGGTTCGGCCTGAGCAATACCCTCGGCGTCGCCGGTTTCCCGAGCGGAGAAGCCTACAAGGTGGGAGCAACCACACCCTACCTGCGTGTCCCGCGCTTGTTCATTCGGCAGGTCGTCGATCTGGGTGGCGCAACCGAGTCGGTCGAATCCCAGGCGAACCAATTGTCGGGTACGCGCACGCACGACAACCTCGTGCTCACCGTCGGCAAGTTTTCCGTCGTCGACATCTTCGACACCAATGCCTATGCGCATGATCCCCGCTCCGACCTGTTGAACTGGTCGATCATCGATTCGGGCGCATTCGACTATGCCGCCGACGCCTGGGGCTACACCTTCGGTGCTGCAGCCGAATGGACGACCGGGAACTGGTCGTTTCGCGGAGGTCTGTTCGACTTGTCCAGCACTCCCAACGGCAAGACCGTCGAACGTAATTTTGGCGAATACGAGTTGGTCGGGGAAGTCGAGAACCGCTACGAGTTCGATGGACATGCGGGCAAGATGAAGCTGCTGGGGTTCGTCAACCAAGGCCGGATGGCGCGGTACGACGATGCCGTGCGGCTGGCGCAGGAGACCGGTGGAATCCCGGATGTGGCCTCGGTGCGGCACTTTTCGTCCCGGCCCGGATTCGCCCTGAACCTGGAACAGGAACTCGCGCCCGGGATCGGCGTCTTCGCGCGGGCGAGTGCGAACGACGGCAGCAAGGAAGCCTACGAGTTCACCGAAATCAATCGCTCGGTCACGGGCGGCCTGTCGATCAAGGGTTTGCGCTGGGGGCGGGCGAGCGACACGTTTGCTCTTGCCGTCGCGGTCAATGGACTTTCCGGTCCGGCGCGCCGCTACTTCGCTGCGGGTGGGCTGGGAATCCTGATTGGCGATGGGCGGCTGCCGAACGTCGGTCAGGAAAGGATTGCCGAGACGTACTACACGCTTTCGGCGATGGACAAGGTGACGTTGACGGCGGACTACCAGTACGTAATCGATCCGGCCTACAACCGCGATCGCGGCCCTGTGTCGATCATTGGCGCGCGTCTGCATGCGGAGTTTTGAAACTCGCGTCGACGTGCTGCCATGTCATTCCGGTCGCCAGCACGCGGACAAGGACGCTGGCCGCCAGGCGCCTGCCAGCAGTTGCCGAGCATCCGCACCTGGCGCAGCCAAGAATCCTGCACGTAGAAGTCAGGCAAACATTCGACCTCAGGCTGCCGATACTGGCGGCCCCGACACGATTCGAACGTGCGACCTTCCCCTTAGGAGGGGGACGCTCTATCCAGCTGAGCTACGGGGCCATGCAAAGATTTTGGCACAGAACCACCCATGGTGCCGCCTTCGGCCGTCATCCATACCTCACGCTCGCGGCGGGTACGCAATCCGCATCGACGCACCGCAGGAGCATTCGACGCTTACCGACCGAGCTGCGGGCCGTCGGGCAAATTCCGGCTCCGGAAGCAATGCGATCCGTCCCGGAACCGGCGGTCGATTGTCTCAAGAAATTGCCGACGTTGCGCCGCGCGGGACCGCGCGAGCAGGATTTCGCCGGGTCATGCTGCCGGATTCGGGCGATAAAGCTTGAATTTGCGATCGTCGGCTTGATATCGCGTGCGGCACTGTCTTCGCGCCGCCCCAGTCACGCAGGAGTTTCCCATGCAGATCACGATGTACGACACGCTCGTTCCGACCGCCAACCGCATGCTCGGCAATCTTTCCGCTTTTCTCGACAAGGCCGAAGCGTTCGCGGCCGCCAGGAAGATCGACGCGGCAGTGCTGCTGAACTCGCGTCTCGCCCCGGACATGTTCCCGCTGACGCGCCAGGTGCAGATCGCCGCCGACATGGTGAAGGGAGCAGCCGCGCGGCTGAGCGGAACCGAGATTCCGAAATTCGAGGACAACGAGACCACGATCGCCGAGCTGAAGGCGCGCATCGCCAAGACCCTGGCGTTCGTCAACAGCGTCGATGCGGCGAAGTTCGGTGGCAGCGAGGACCGCGACGTGACGCTGCCGGCGCGTACCGGCGATCGCCACTTCAAGGGCCTGAACTACCTGCGCGACTACGTGCTGCCGAACGTCTATTTCCACATTACGGCGACGTACGCGATCCTGCGCCACAACGGCGTGGAACTGGGCAAGAACGATTTCATCGGCGCGCAGTAGTTGCGCACGGGTGAATTGACGGAGAGCTGCTGAGCGCGGATCAATGCGGCTGGACACGGATCAGAGCAAACGACAATGCGCGGATCGGCGCGGACTGGATCGGGAAATAGTCCTTGATGCCTGCTTCATCCGCGTTGATCCGGGTTGATCCGCGTCAGGAAATCTTTCGCTCTGGGGATCGGAAGTGGCTCATGAATCTGCTGGCTGCAATCCGATTTTGTTCAGGAGCACGCCATAGCGCGAGTCGTCGTGCAGGCTGCGCAGCAGGGGATCGAACTTGTAATAGATGAAGCTGGCGTCGTGCAGTTCGTATGCGCGATCGAGCCACTCGAACGCCTTGTCCCTGTCGCCGCGCCAGGCATAAACCTCCGCGGCCTGGTACGGAAGGATGTGTCCATAGCGGGAGATTAGCAGTCGCAGGTCCAGATCCGCGGCCGCCGCGTCGCCAAGCGAGTGGTGCGCCAGCGCCATGCCGGTGAGTCGCAAGACATGCGCGCTGTCCTCGAACAGCGGCAACGCCGCCGCGGCGCGTCCCTGCAGCAGTTCGCCCAGACCCAGGTAATAGCGCGCGTGCTCGTCGAGCGGCACGTTGCGCAGGCCTTGTGTCAGTACTTCGTGCGCGCGCTCGAACTGGCCGAGCGCCGTATGGTGATAGCCCATCACCGTCCAGGCGTTGCCCGAGTGCGGATTGATCTGGGTGGCGCGCAGCTCGAGTTCGATTGCTTCGGGCAGCTTGCCCTGCGCGGCTCGGACGCGGCCCAGTTCGACCAGCGCCTGCTCGTCGTCGGCCGGACTGAGCGCCACGGCGCGCTGCAGGTCTTCTTCCGCGCCGCTCCAGTTCCACCAGTGCGCCGCGCGGAATACGCCGCGCTGCTTCCAGCCGTCGGACCGGTCCGGCACGAGCGCGATGACGCGGTCGATGATCTCGAGCGCGCGCCGTTTTCCGGCCAAGCCTTCCGCGGCGCTGTCCGCATACATGCCGGAGTGGCCGAGCACGTCGGCAAGCCCGGACCAGGCGTCGACGAAATCCGGGTCGAGCGCAACCGCGCGCTGGAAATGCGCGATCGAGCGGCGATGCGCGGTTTCGTCGTCCTTGAATACCTGTTGGGCGAGCAGGAATTCGTCGTAGGCTTCGGCATTGGTTGTCGCGTGACGCACGAGCTCGCGCCGCTGTTCCGGCAGCAGTTCGATGCGCAAGGCGCTGACGATTGCGCGCACGATCTCGTCCTGCATCGCGAACAACTCGGTGATCGGGCGATCGTAGGTCTGCGACCAGACATGGTAGCCGTCGATGGCCTTGATCAGCTGCACCGTGACGCGGACGCGGTCCGCCGATTTGCGCACGCTGCCCTCGAGCACGGTCTGCGCGTTGAGCTTGCGCGCGATGGTCGGAATGTCGAGGTCCTTGCCGCGAAACGCGAATGACGACGTGCGACTGACGACGTGGATCTGCGGCAGGCGGCTGAGGCTGTCGAGAAGCTCGTCGGCGAGGCCATCGGAGAAATAGGCCTGGTCCTGGCTCTCGCTCAGATCGAGGAACGGCAGCACGGCGACCGACGACGTCGGCTCGGTCTGTGCCGCGGCGGGTGAAACCGCAATGGCAGGGGCCGCCGAGCGTGAGCCGATATGGACCACGCCGATCGCCGCGAAAATCAGGATCGAGCCGACCAAAATCGGCGTCCACCAGTGCCGGCGCTTCGGTGATGCAGCGGGTACCGTGGCAGCGAGGGGCTGCTGCGTGTGGCCGCCCGCGGCGGGACTCGCCACGACTGCCGTCGGCAGCGCCCGCACGTCGGCAACGAGCCGATAACCGTAACCGTGGACGACGCGCAGGCACTCACCGTCCGGATCGCCGAGCGCCAGTCGCAGGCGGCCGATCGCCTTGGCCAGCGAGTTTTCCGTCACGACCCGTCCAGGCCAGCCGACGCGCAGCAGATCTTCCTTCGCAACGACCTCGCCGGCACGGCGCACGAGGCAGAGCAGCAGGTCGTAGCCGCTGCGGTCGAGCGGCACGCTTGCGCCGTCAACCGCGAGGCGCCGGTCGTGTTCGTCGAGCTCGACTCGCCCGAAACGCCAGATCGCGGCGGCGCCGGCATCGGTACGCCGTTGCGTATCCCATGGTTCTTGGTAGCCGAGCGTCAAGCGAGTCCCCCCAGGAACACCGGTCGCGCGCTGCGTTCTTCCGCGCGCTGCGCGATCGGCACTTGTGAATCAGAAGATATCAGAACTTTTCACTGGCGCGATCGCCCGCGGCGGGGGAGTGTGACACACGACCGTACGGCGACCTGTTTTTACGCCGCGCCGATTCGCACAGGGGAGGTTCAAACATGTTCCATTCAGGGCTTCGCGCATTCCCGGCATCATTGCTCCTCCTGCTCGGCGGTGTCAGCGCCGAGGCGGCTGCACCCCAGACCCTCGGCTACCAGGGTCATCTTGCCGACACGGGTGGCCAGCCGATCACCGCGGATCTGTCGATCACGTTCAGGTTGTTCGAGGTGCAGAGCGGCGGCGTGGCCTTGTGGAGCGAAGTCCAGCCGGCCGTGCAGGTGGACGGCGGCAACATGGCGGTCGAACTGGGCAAGGTCGCGCCGCTGCCGCTGAACATCTGGGGCAAGCAGCTGTATCTCGGCATCCAGATCGCGGGCGACAGCGAGATGGCACCGCGGCCGCCATTGACCGCCGCGCCGTTCGCGCTGCGTGCAGCCCGCACGATGAAGAACACGGTGGTCGTGTCGGCCGAAGGCACGGCCGCGGAGAATGGGGCCGCCCTGCTTGCTGCGGTTGCCGGCATCAGCGGCGCATCCGCCAGTCAGCCGGTGGCCGTCGAGATCGATGCCGGCACCTTTGACCTGGGCAGCGCGCGGCTCGATGTGCCGTCTTTCGTGTCTGTGATCGGTCGCGGCCAGGATGTCAGCGTGATCACCTCGGCGAACGCGCAGGGCACGGTCCTGTTCGCATCGAACACCCAAGCGCGAAGGTTCACGGCGCGCAACACGGGCCTGCCGCCAACCGACAACAACGTTACCTTTGGCATCGGTGCGGCGCCAGCGGCACTCGACAGTACGACCGTAACAAACGTCGTGTTCGACAGCATCACCGGCGAGAGCGTCGGTGTGAGCGCGCTGGGCGGGCGCTGGGGTATCTACTTCTGCGCGGCCAACAGTCGCCTCGTCAACTCGATCGGTCGGGCGCAAAGCGGAGACTACGGCATCGCGCTGCGCGCGGACTGTCCAACGGCGAACGGCATGTTCATCGAAGGCGTCACGCTGTTCGCAAGCGACAGCATCGGTGGCGTTCGCGGCGCGTTTCTCTCCGGCGGCGGTCCTTGGAGCAATATCAAGGTGCTCCTGAACCAGACACAGACGACCGGGCAGGCCGGAACCTGGGGCATACGGGTGGTGCCGAACACGGTCGATGCCGGGGCGGCCATTCTCAACGCACTGATCAGCATCGAGGGCACCAGTCCGGGCGGATCGACAACGATCACCAGTATCGATGGATTGCGCATCGACAACGGCGCGGATGTCAACGTCAAAGGCCTGGCGGTCGGTATCGACACCGTCAAGGCACAGACTATCAGCGGCGTGCGCCTGATCGGGGACAATACTTCCAACCACACGGTTCACATCATGGATGCCGACATTCGTATCTCGGGCGTGCAGGATGCCGCGCAGGGTCCCGGAGGCATGTACGGCATCAGGGCGCAGGGCGCAGCGCCGGAGATCACGCGCACGAAAATCACGGTCGAATGCAAACCGGGCGGCTACAACTTCTGCGGTGGGTTCGCGCAACAACCGCAACCGGCCGGTGGCGGCAGCGGCATCCAGGCCGGCACGCTCGTGCTCGACCAGGTCAGCATCGAGACCGGACACGACGCGCCGAACGATAGCTCGGCACAGTCGGTCGCGTACCAGGGTGTGGGCCCGGCGCGTATCGACAATTCGACTCTGCGCGTACTGCGCAGCGCCGCTGACGAGTTGCAATCGGGTGTCAATACCGCTGTGGCGGGAGCCGATATTCGCGTGCACAACTCGACTGTGGAGATCAGGAGTGTCAATGCGGTTCCGGCAACATCGAACTGTGTGCTCGCCATGAACGGCGGAAGCATCGAGCTGCTGGGCGGGTACGTCGACGGCGTTTCGTGTGCTCCGCCGGGGCCCACGCTGACCTGTGCCGGCCTGACCAAGCATGGTGTCGGTTTCCTGGCTAGCAGCTGTCCTTGAGGGCGCTATGAAATCCTTCGGGCGGTTTGCAAGCATACCGGGTCCGATTCGTACGGCGATCGTGCCGGCGCTGGCGATCGGCGTTTTCGGCTTGGCTTGGGCGGGCACGGGCGATGCGCGCGGCGCTCATTACCGCGTGATAGCGGCAGGCCCGGCAAGCGTAGCCGGGACCGCGACTTCGTCGGGCCATCAGGTCTATGTCGTGGGCGGCAGCGGTGCTGCCGTCGGCATTGCCGCCAGCGACAACACTAGCATCGTAGCCGGCAACAGCACGATCGAGCCCCCCGAACGGATCTTTCGCAGCGACTTCGAAACGGCGCCCTAGCAGGACTCACCATCCCCGGCCGTTCAGGGATGTCGTATTACCACCTCGCACCGATGGCGAGAAAGGTCTGCGCCTACGTGGAGCTGCCTTTGCCGTGCGCACGCCGGATCTGATCGCGGCGCCGCGTCGATTGCGCGGCGGCGTATTGCTCGACCGCCTTGCGCAGTGCGACCGGGTCTTCATCCCGGCGCAGGCCGCGCTTGGTCAGCGCCTTTTGCATGCGGGTGATCAGATCGAAGTCGTGCTCGTCGCGATACGGTTTCAGATCAAGGTCTTCGGGCACCTTCCTCAGGCGCTCATCACCGATGTGCTTGACATACTTCTGCATGAAGCGGTCGTAGTCCCGCCACAGGATGCCGTCCGCCCGGACGGCGGCTTCCTCGGCACGGGTCGCGATCTGGTGCGCATGAAGGTAATGCAGGCCAAGCTGGTCGATCAGGGTCTTTTCGACTTCCTCGTGCATGATCAGGTAGCGGTCGACCTCGACCTTGCGGCCCTTGTAGGTCATCGTGCGCGGCAAATGCCGGTCGATATAGATCGTCTGGCCGTCGACGCTGTAGCCGGCGAGGTACGGTATGTCGTGGGTCCGGTCGAGTTTCTTGACCCGCCGCAGGATGGCATCCAGGGCACGGTCGAGCATCAGGCTGGAAACGTACCAGTCCGGAATCCTTAATTTTTTGTGAGGAGAGCTGGGGTGGCAACCTTGGGCGGGCATGGGTACTCCGGTTCGGTTGGGCTCGGTCTGCGACGATAATCCAGATCCGAGCGTCCTTACAATCACTACGCAGAATCAGCCGGGGGGCCATATCCGCCAGTCCGGGGGGTCGGATTGGGGCTAGCACGCGCCGTTAAAAAAAGCGCGGGCACGGTCGCACTTTTTGTAAATTTTGAGTTATAGTGAACGCACTGTGTCTGCACGGTGCTCGTGAATTGTGCCCGATTGCGCTGGTCTTCGATCCGCTCCGTCGTCACCCCTGTTTCCATGCATGCCAGTAAGCCGACTCCGCGGTTGCGCGCGAGTCTTGTCTGTTTAGTCTTGTGGAGTTTTTATGTCGGATCGTGAGGTTGGTACCGTCAAGTGGTTCAACGACAGCAAGGGTTTTGGTTTCATCAGCCGTGAAAACGGCCCGGATGTGTTCGTGCATTTCCGCGCCATCCAGGGCTCCGGTTTCCGCACCTTGCAGGAAGGTCAGAAGGTCAGCTTCCGCGTTGTCCAGGGTCAGAAGGGCCTGCAAGCGGACGAAGTTACCCCGGCCTGACTACAGCAGTTAGCCGATAAACGAAGCGCACCGGTCAGCCTCACGCTGGCCGGTGCGTTTTTCTGTACCGGCGCCAGCGGGGATACTGGCGCCGGACGCATCGCACCGCGACGTGATCAGAACCGTCCGGAGCGAAAGTCTTCTATTGCCTGCACGATCTGCTGCTGCGTGTTCATCACGAATGGTCCGTATTTCGCGACCGGTTCGTTGAACGGGCGTCCCGCCACGACGATCATTCTTGCCGCTGCCTCCGGCGCCGCGACCCGTACGTTGTCGCCCTGATCGAGCACGGCCAGGTCCCCCCGCAGCAGTTCGCCGCGGTTGCCGTCGCCGATCTTTGCCTGGCCTTCATAGACATAGATGAACGCGTTGTGGCCGGCCGGAATTGCCAGGTCGGCTTGCGTGCCTTGGGCAAGGCGCACATCCAGATACACGGCCGAGGTCGCGTCGGCCTGGACCGGGCCGGTTACCCCGCCGGCGCTTCCGGCGATGACGCGCGCGGTGACACCCGAGGCCAGTTGGACCTCGGGGATGCGCTCGGGCGCAATGTCCTGATAACGCGGCGCCGTCATCTTGTCCTTGGCCGGCAGGTTGACCCAGAGCTGGAATCCCCACATCAGGCCGTCTTCCTGCTCGGGCATCTCCGAATGCACGATGCCGCGCCCGGCAGTCATCCACTGCACGCTGCCGGCGGTCAGCAACCCGCTGTTGCCCTGGTTGTCACCGTGGCGCATGCGTCCAGCCAGCATGTAGGTAACGGTTTCGAAGCCGCGATGCGGGTGGTTCGGGAAGCCGGCGAGGTAGTCGTCGGCCTGGTCGGAACGGAACTCGTCGAGCATCAGGAACGGATCGAGCATGTCGAGTCCCGGCTGGCCGATGACGCGGGTCAGCTTGACGCCGGCACCGTCGCTGGTCGGACGGCCTCGCACGACATGCCGGACCTGGCGCTGCGCGGGCGCTGATCGCGTCTGCGGGGACTCGATTGACGTGGCAATGGTCATGGGCGACTCCGGTGGGTTGAAGCCTGGTAGATGAGGCCGGCATGCCCGATCTCAAACCGATGCGATGGTACGCAGCGTTCCCCGATTGGAACGCAAGCAGCGTTATCATTGCGCGATGACTGCATCCATCCAGAGCATCATCGATCCGCGTGTCCACGACCTGGGCGGTTTCACGGTGCGCCGCGTGCTGCCGCACGTCGCCGCCCGCCATGTCGGACCGTTCGTCTTCTTCGACCACATGGGGCCCGCCCGGTTCGCTCCGGGCAACGGCATCGACGTACGCCCGCATCCGCACATTGGCCTCGCCACCGTGACCTTCCTGTTCGACGGCGCGATCACGCATCGTGACTCGCTGGGCTTCGTGCAGACGATCCGGCCCGGCGACGTCAACTGGATGACGGCCGGTCGCGGCATCGCCCACTCCGAGCGCACGCCGGCCGAAGAGCGTGCCGCCGGGCACGCGCTGCATGGCATCCAGGTCTGGGTGGCGCTTCCGCGCGACGCAGAAGAAGTGGCACCGAGCTTTCATCACCACGCCGCCGCGACGTTGCCGCGCATCGAACGCGATGGCGTGAAGATGCGCCTCGTGGTCGGGACGGCCTTCGGCGAACGCTCGCCGGTGCTGACGTTCTCCGACATGTTCTATCTCGGCGCGGAGTTTGCGCCGGGCTCGCTGCTGCGTCTGCCGCCGGAGCATGCCGAGCGCGCCGTCTATGTCGCCGACGCGCCGCTGACGATCGATGGCGTCGAAGTCGCCGCGGGGCATCTGGCCGTGCTCGCCCCGGGTATCGAAGTCGAGATTCGTGCGTCCGAACCGGCCCGCGTCATCCTGTTCGGCGGCGCCGCGCTCGATGGCGATCGCCATCTGTGGTGGAATTTCGTATCCAGCTCGCGCGAACGCATCGAACAGGCCAAGGCGGACTGGCTCGCCTCGCGTTTCGGCCAGATACCCGGCGAAACCGAATTCATTCCATTGCCGGAACGCTGACGCTCCTCAACGATATTGATGGTGGCAGGCGTCGCAGGCGTTGCCGATCTTCGAGACGACCGGCGCCAGTGCCGTGCAGCCTGCTGCCTCCGCCGGCAGTTCGGCCACTGCCTCGCGCAAATGCTGCGCATACTCGCGGAACGGCGGATCCGGCGTCGAGTCGGCAAAGATCGATGGCTCGATGTCCTCGGTCAGTTCTGCCAGCAGGAGTTTTTCACGTTGCAGGCCGGACCCGGTGCAGGTGTTCGTCCGCACGCGATTGCGCAGGGCAGCGACCTGGTGCTGCAGTAGTTCCATGACGCCGCGCGCATAGGCATCGCGCCGATTCAGCGCGTTGAGGACCGCCGACGAGGCTAGGGCGCCGAGCGCGACACCGAGGGCCAGCACCAGCAGGATGCGCATGCGATTGCCAATGATTGATTCGAGGATCGAAGCATAGCCACTTTCACCTGATACCGTGGCCGATCGTGCGGCAAAGGCCGCCGGGATTCGCCCGCGTTATGGCGATACAATGCGGTCGTCCGTGGAGTGCCGGCCAGTGATCGACGACAAGTACCCCAAGACCGATCGGGCGACGGTCATCGAGCCGTCCGTCAGCCCGGAGACCCAGGGGAATCCGCGCCTGATCGTCGTCAGCGGCCTGCTGCTCGGGCACCAGGTCGAGATCGGCGAGGCGGTCGTGACGATCGGGCGCGCCACCGATTGCACGATCGCGCTGCCGCACCCGAGCGTTTCGCGGCTGCACTGCCGCATCTGGCGCGAGGACAACCGTTGCCACATCCAGGACCTGGACTCGACCAATCGCACCTTTCTCAACGGCAAGCCGGTGATGCGTGCCGAACTGCGCGATGGCGACCAGATCGGCGTCGGCAGCAATGCGATCAAGTTCTTCGTCGGTGAAAGCATGGAAGCGCGCTATCACGACGAACTGATCGACCTGGCGATCTACGACAGCCTGACCGGCTTCTACAACCGGCGGCACTTCCTCGGCCTGCTCGCCGACGAGATCGAAAAGTCCAGGGCCGGGCGCGCGCTGTGCCTGCTGATGCTCGACCTGGACTACTTCAAGTCGATCAACGACCGCCACGGCCACCTGGTCGGCGACCAGGCGCTGAGCAGCATCGCGCAGATCCTGCGCGAGCAGGCGCCGCCGGGCGCGGTGATCGGCCGTTTCGGCGGCGAGGAATTCTCGATGCTGCTGCGCGACGTGAAGTTGCCGGAAGCGATCGCGACCGCGGACCGCCTGCGAGCCGCCATCGCGGCGACGCCGCTGCTGCTGCGCGACGTGCAGCTGAGCACGACCATCAGCATCGGCGTCGCCGAATGCGGCAGCGGCGCCAGCAACAGCGCAGCGCTCCTGCATGCCGCTGACGAACAGCTGTACCGGGCCAAGCAGGGCGGCCGCAACCGCGTCGCGGCAGCGGTCGCATGCTAGATGCGGCGGCGCTGCCGCGCCGGATTTGAAACTTCGGTAACGACTTTGAATGGACGTTCCCATCGATCCGATCAGCGAGCGCTTTGCCGGCATCGACCGGCTGTACGGTGCCGGCAGCGCCGCGCGGCTTGCGCAGGCCCACGTCTGTGTCGTCGGCATCGGCGGCGTCGGCTCGTGGGCGGCCGAGGCCCTGGCGCGTTCCGGCGTCGGCCGGCTGACGTTGATCGACGCGGACGATATCTGCGTATCGAATACCAACCGCCAGCTGCATGCGCTCGAAGGCGCCTATGGACGGCCGAAGGTCGAGGTGGTGGCCGAACGCGTGCGCGCGATCAATCCGCGCCTGCAGGCCGATGCGATCGCCGAATTCCTGACGCCGGCCAGTCTGGAGGGACTGCTTGATCGGGACTACGACGCGGTCGTCGACGCCTGCGATGCGCTGAAGGTGAAAGTCGACATGATTGCATTCTGCCGGCGACGCAAGATTCCGATCGTGGTGTCGGGCTCGGCCGGCGGCCGTCGCGATCCGACGTTGATCACGGCGCGCGACCTGTCGAAGACCGAACACGACATCCTGCTCGGCATCGTGCGGCGCAAGCTGCGCGACGACTACGGCTGGACGCGAAATCCGAAACGCTACTTCGGCGTGCAGGCCGTGTTCTCGCGCGAGAACGTCAACTATCCGCAAGCCGACGGCAGCGTGTGCAAGACGCGCACGGTCGACGCCGAGGGCGGCCTCAAACTCGATTGCTCCGGCGGCCTTGGCGCGGCGATGCATGTCACCGCGGCATTCGGCATGGTCGCCGTGGCACGGGTCATCGAACGCCTGCTGGAGACGAAATCCGCGGCGAGAGCAGGAGATTGAACCAAGGAAAAAGATTGAACCACGGAGAACACGGAAAACACTGACTAATGCAAAGAGGGAGTTAGAAGAACAACGACAGGCCGGATGTTCGCTACCTTGTTCGTTCGTTGCTTTTCCTCCGTGTTCTCAGTGTTCTCCGTGGTTCAATCTATTGACTCGGGCAGATTGAACAGGTTCTCGGCATTGCGCGTCGTCGCCGCAGCGACTTCTTCCGCCGCCATGCCCCGCAGCCCGGCAATGCATGCGCATACCTCGACCAGCAGCGCCGGTTCGTTGCGGATGCCCTGATGCCCGTGCAGCGGCTGATCGGGCGAATCGGTTTCGAGCAGCAGGAATTCGATCGGCATCGTGGCGACGATCTCGCGCAGGCGGTGCGCGCGCGGGTAGGTGATCGGCCCGCCCAGGCCCAGGCAGAACCCGAGTTTCCACAATTGCCGTGCCTGCTCGGGACTGCCGGAGAAGCTGTGCACGACGCCGCGCAAGCCGCCGACCTGCCTGATCGTGGCGATGACCTCATCGACAGCGCGCCGTGCATGCAGCACGAGCGGCAGGTCGAAGTTGCGTGCGATCTCGAGCTGGCGGCGGAAAAAACGCCGCTGCGCTGCGGGATCGAGGCCTTCGACGTGGAAGTCGAGTCCGCATTCACCAACCGCGACCGGACCCTCGCGCTCGATCCAGCCGATCAGGTCAGCCAGATGTTCGTCGCGGTGCTCGGCGAGGTACATCGGATGCAGGCCATAGGCCGGATACAGGCCGGGTTCGGTCCGGCACAAGGCACGGAGGCCGGCGAATCCGCCCAGTGCGATCGCCGGCACGATCTGGCGCCGGACGCCGGCCGCGCGCGCCCGCGCGAGCACGCCGTCACGATCACGATCGAACTCGGCGACATCCAGGTGCGAGTGGCTGTCGATGAGGTCCATTCGGGCACGCTACGAGAGCAGGAGGGTCGCCATGCCGAGGAAGAGGCCCATGCTGACCACGTCGGTCGCCGTCGTGAGGAAGATGCTGGAGGCCATGGCAGGGTCGGCGCCCAGACGCTTCAGGCCGAGCGGCACCGCGGCGCCGGCGATGCCGCTGGCGACGCTGCTCAGGCTCATTGCCAGCAGCGTGATGATCGCCAGCGGCAGCGCCCTCGGATTGTGTTCGGCCTGCGCGATGGCGAACATCGCGATTGCGGCAACCAGGCCGACCAGCAAACCATTCAGGAGGCCGAGCAAGGCCTCCTTGGCGAGCAGTGATCCGCCGCGGCCTCTGCGAATTTCGTTCAGCGTCATGCCGCGCAGCGTCACCGCAAGCGCCTGGCAGCCGGTGTTGCTGCATTGCCCGGAAAGCACCGGCAGGAAAACGGCGAGCAGCACGATCTCGTTGACCGTGTTCTGGAAGAAGCCGACGACGGCAGCCGCGACGAACGCGGTCAACAGATTCAGCTGCAGCCACGGATGCCGAAACTTGAGTGCGCGCGGCCACGGCGTCGACGTGCGTTCCTCCTTCTCCACGCCGACCAGCGCGCCGGCCTGCGCGCTGATTTCGAACGCCTGCTGCTCGAACAGCAGCTGGCCGCGGACCAGGCCGATCAGGCGGCCGTCGGCGTCGCACACCGGGTATACCGGAAAATGCCGCGTGACGACTTCGCGCATGGCGTCGACCAGCGACGTCTCGGGGCGCAGGTAGAATGGACTTCGCACCATGATGTCGGCGAGCGACTGCCCCGCAGCGGCGTACAGCAGTTCACGAAAGGTCACGACGCCGACCAGATGGCCGTCCCCATCGATGGCGAAGACGTAGGTGATGAGCTGGCGCCTGACCGCTTCGCGCAACGACTCGACGGCCGTGGTCACCGCCGTATCCTGGCTGAACACGGCCGGCCGCTCCATCAGGCGGCCGACGCTGCCTTCGGGGTAATGCCAGTCGCGCAGCCACTGCTCCCCTTCGCCGGATTTGGTTGCCGCGGCGATCTGGCCGCGGCGTGTCTCGCCGAACTTGCCGAGGATATCGATCGCGTGGCCCGGCCCGAGCTCGGCCAGCGTCTGGGCAATTTCGACGTCCGAAAGCGGGCGCAGGCGGTCCGCCGCGCCTTGCGGGTCCAACTGGCGGATGCGGTCGCTCAGCCGGCGAGGGGTTTCCGATTCGGACATGTGGGCTCCACGAGGTCGATTTTTTCCGGTCGCCGCAAGATGCTAACCGGATTCAGGCACATTTGTGAGGCAGGGCCTTGCCGCGACCCAGTTCGGGAGCGGTTCACGCAGGGTCGCTAGACTGTCAGCCTAGGAAAGTTCTGTGCGTTACAGACTTTCGTAAACGTCACTCACGAGGATTCAATCATGTTGCGCAACCTGGTATTCGTCTTGTCTTTCCTCACGATGGCTGTGGGCCTGAGCGCCTGCGTACCGCCCCCGCCGCGCGAGCGTGTCGTTTACCACGAGGGCGCGGCGCCGCCGCCGCCGCCGAGCGACAGCTACTCGGGCAGCGGGCGCTACTGCCATTCGTGCGGCACGGTTCGGGTGATCGATCAGGTTCAGATCCGCCAGGGCAACTCCGGTGGCGGCGCCGTGCTCGGCGCGATCATCGGCGGTGTCATCGGCAATCAGTTCGGACGCGGCGGTGGCCGCGCGGCCGCTACCGCGGTTGGCGCCGTAGGCGGCGCGGTCGTCGGCAATTCGGTCGAGGAGAACAATGCGCGCGCGGCGTCGGGGTATGCGTGGCGCTTCCGCGTCGAACTGGACGACGGTCGGTGGGCTACCGTGACGCAGATGGAGAATCCTGGTTTCCATTCGGGGGACCGCGTTGCGATTCGCGGCGGCGATCATCTGGAATGGCTGCGCTGATTGACCAATAGTTGCACGAAGTCTTGACCGGCGCCGGACATGCAGATGTCCGGCGCTTTTTTTTGCAGGGTAACCGGGCGCTGCTGCCGGGCCGAGCTGCTCGATGTGCGGAATGCCGCGGGGATCAGCAAGCTGGTGCGAGCCCGGCGGCATCCAGCGTGAGGACAGGACGGCGGGCGCTGCGCGCGGGGAGGCATCGACAATGTCTCGTTCGTACCGGCATCCCGCTCCGATCAGGGCAGGGCAGGGTGGATACGACCGGCTGGGACCGCCAGGAGTCGATCAGCCGGCGTGTCTGTGGACCGGCGGCGAGTGTTAGTTGGCGGCGTAGAAACGATGGTCGCCGATCACGGCGAGCGGATTGCCCTTGGCCCATGCCGGCGGTGACGACGAAGCGGCGAAGAAATGGTCGGCCTTCGGCACGAGCGCCACGCGCATGTTCGGCGGCAACGACCAGACATCCATCGCGACGCCGGCAACGAGCCATGCGCTCTGCCACGCCGGCAATTCATCCACAATGTAATTATGTCCCGTTGTGGATAAAGCAAATTGTCCACGGGCGGTGAGCACGCTGCACAGGTCGTTGCCCCATTGGCCGCTTTCGCGGCGACGCATCGCGACTTCGGCCACGGCCGCCTGGCCGAGCGCGGATTCACTGCGTGCTTCCAGATAGATCGTGCTGGCAAGGCAGACACGATCGGCGGTCGGCTGCGGGAGCAGGGAAGCCAGCCACAGTAACAAGCCTAGTTTCATCCGGTTGTACCTCTGGAACTTCAAGGGATTTGCGCGCGCCGCCTGCGGCGGTGCGCGCTTTCAGCGGAGGGCGTCGCGTGTGATCGCGCCAGCCCCGGCCGGTGTTGGCCTCCGGGATTTTCCTGCTCCGGATTGTCTGTGGAACCGCTGTTTGCGATGCCGGCGGAGGCGCACGTCTCGTGGGCCGCCGCGAATGCGCCGGCTATCGCCGGCGCGGGGGAAACAGATGTCGACGCGTGCTGCGCCGGGTTTGGACTATAGGTTTCGCTGACTGAACGGCAGGGAAACGAAATGCACGTTCGTGAAATTATAGTAAAACGCGCGCCGCATTGCAACCCCGCAATGTGACAAATGTCACAGAGGTAAATTATGCGGCAAAGAGTGCAAAAGGCGTATTGTATACGATGATCTATCGTATACGTTGTTGCAACGGCAGATCAGTAGCCCAGATAGGACTTCAGCAGTTTCTCGTTGCCGGCGTAATCCTTCGCGGTCGCGCCGACGAACTTGCTCACCCCGAGTTCGATCAGCACCTTGGCGGTCACCTCGTCGGTGTCGAGCTTGAGCAGCGCATCGCGCACTTTCTGCTTGACGTCGTCGGGGACCTCCGCCGCCGCGCTGACGCACGGCCCCGCGAACTGGCGCGTAGTCTTGACCGTGACGAGGTTCGGATACTGGCTCTTGAGCCAGGTCGGGATGATGGCGGCATCGTCGTCACCGCCGAACACCGAGTCGATCGCATCGCGCCAGGCGCCCGCCGTGGAACGGATGTCGGGCTGCGAAACCGGGTTGGAATACAGTTCCAGCAGCAACACGTAGCCCAGGCTGGGCGAAGGCATCGTGATGATGCTGTGCCCGACCAGACCCTGCAGGCCCTTGCCGCCAACATCCGCGTCGGAGGTGACCAGCGTGTAGCTGGTCGGCTCGGCAGCGCGCACGAGCGGAACATAGCCTTCGTGCACGATGCGGTAGTCGGCGATGTGCGCTTCGTCGAACGCAAAGTCGGTCTTGGTGGTGGTGTGGATGTCGCGCCAGTAGAAGTGGTAGTTGCGCGAGACCACCAGCTTGAATTGCTCGCCGGTCGACTTGTTCAAATAGTCGACCAGCGGCTTGTAGATCTCGCTAGCGCGTTCGGGCCGGTACGACGGTTCGACCGCAAAGGTGTATTCGGCGGCCTGGGCCAAGGCAAACGGCCATGACTGGCAGGCAGCAAGTGCCGCGGCGAGCAGCCACGTGCGGCTGGATGTGCGCATTCGGTCCCCCTCGATCCCGGTATAACGCTCAGGCGCTATAGCATGAACGGTGGCGGAAGGCCAGACGCACTGCGGCAATAATTTGTTCGCAATCAATCGTTAGCGCGCTCTACTGCGGAAACGACGCGAAAGGCGCTGCCGGGCAGTTCCCTCGCGTTGAGGATTGCGCCGTCGGCCAGCCGGGGCAACACGGCCAGCGCGATGCCGACCCGATGGCCTTTCCAGGCGGCGTTCAACAAGTCGCCGGGCGGTGTGTCGGCTCCGGCTTCGAGCAGCATTCCCGGCGCGGGCAAGGCGTCTGCCGTGAATTGGACCCGATGCAGCCAGCGCTTGTTGCCGCCCTTGAAATGCATCCGTGCGACGATTTCCTGGCCCGGATAGCATCCCTTGCGCACGCTGGTAGCACCGAGCTGCCCGAAGCCCAGCCATGCCGGCAGATAGCGGTCGACCAGGCGTTCGTCGAGGGTGACCAGGCCTGCCTCGATATCCGCGGCGCGCCAGCGCTGCAGGGCGTCGGCGTCCTGATCCGGCAGCGTCGATGGCGTCACGATCAGCCAGCGTTGCGGCTGCCCCGGCAACGCAACGCCGATCCGGCCGTCGCGTTCGACGAATCGTTGCCCCTGCGGCACGCTGTCCAGATGTTGCAGCACGTCCGCCGGGCCGGCGCAGCCGACCACGCTTTCGGCCTCGAACGCGCGCAGCTGCACCTTCGAGCGGAACACATAGGGGGCCAGTGCCGCGCGCAATGCCGGGCCGGCGCCGCCACGAAGGATCAGGATCAAGCGCGTGCTGTCCGCACGCAGCAGGTGGAAGAAGGCGCGAACGCGGCCCTGTGCCGACAACCAGGCGCTCCATTGCCAGGCTCCGTCAGCCAGCGCGTTGACGTCGCTGCTGAACTGCGCGTGCGCGAACGCCAGCGCATCGCTGCCGGTGACTTCGAGCAATTGCGCTGGCGGCAGGCGAGTGGGCATGGCAGGCGGAGGGGTTGGCGGTCAGGTTATAATGCGCCTCTTCAATGTAGATGCGCGTACGACACCGATCAAGCGGCGCCAGCGCAGCATCCCAGACCACGAGGTTTCCGATGTCCGATCCGGATGCAGGCGAAAAATCTCCGGCAGAAGATGTACCCGCGACGGCTGCGCGCGAGCCCACGCAGCCCGTCGAAATCGGCGGTCGCGACGGCCCCGAGCCGACGCGCTTCGGCGACTGGGAAAAGAACGGCCGCTGCATCGACTTCTGATTCCGCCGACACACGCAAACGAGGATTTCCTCACATGCCGCAATCCGCGCGACCGCTGTCCCCGCATCTGGGCATCTACAAATGGCAGCTGACCATGACGCTGTCGATCGTGCATCGCGCGACCGGCATTGCGCTCGCAGCCGGAACGCTGCTGCTGATCTGGTCGTTGCTCGCGCTGGCGAACGGACCCGAGGCCTGGGCCGGCGTGCAGGCATTCTGCGCATCGAAGTTCGGACTGTTTCTGCTGTTCGGCTGGTCGTGGTCGCTGTGCTACCACCTGTGCAACGGCATCCGCCACCTGGCCTGGGACAGCGGCTGGGGTTTCGATATTCCGCGTGCCTACCTGACCGGCTGGACGGTGGTCGTGCTCAGCGCGGCCATGACGCTCGCCATCTGGGCGTGCGTGATCGCGCGCGGCGGCGTGTCATGAGCGCCGATCTGCAGACGCCGCTCAAACGCGCGCGCGGGCTGGGCTCCGCGAAAGACGGCACGCATCACTTCATCGTCCAGCGCATCACGGCGCTGGCGCTGGTCCCGCTCGCGATCTGGGTGATTTTCGTCGCGCTGGCCATCATGCACGCCGACTACGCGCACGCGCGCGCCATGCTGCATCACCCGTTCGCAGCGGTCTGGCTCGCGGCGTTCGTGATTGCCGCGTTCTGGCACGCGCAACTCGGCCTGCAGGTCGTGATCGAAGACTACGTGCACACGCGCTGGCTCGGGATTTCGGCGCAGCTCGCGGTGAAATTCTTCTGCGTTGTCGGCGCGCTGGCCTGCGTGTGCGCGATCGCGCGCATCGCCCTGGCCTGACACCGCGCCAACCGACCCGTGGGAAAAGCATCGAAATGACGGCATACAAGATCCAGCAGCACAAGTACGACGTCGTGGTCGTCGGCGCCGGCGGCGCCGGTTTGCGCGCGACGTTCGGCCTGGCCGAGAAGGGGCTGCAGACCGCCTGCCTGACCAAGGTGTTTCCGACCCGCTCGCACACGGTTGCGGCACAGGGCGGTATCTCGGCGGCGCTCGGCAACATGGGCGAGGACGACTGGCGCTTCCATTTCTACGACACGATCAAGGGCTCGGACTGGCTCGGCGACCAGGACGCGATCGAGTTCATGTGCAAGAACGCGCCGGCCGCGGTGATCGAACTGGAGCACTACGGCGTGCCGTTCAGCCGCACCGAGGAGGGCAAGATCTACCAGCGCCCGTTCGGCGGCATGACCACCCACTACGGCAAGGGCACCGCGCAGCGTACCTGCGCAGCGGCCGACCGCACCGGCCATGCGATGTTGCACACGCTCTACCAGCAGTCGCTCAAGCATGACGCGCGCTTTTTCATCGAATACTTCGCGCTCGACCTGATTTTCGACGGCGAAGGCGTCTGCTGCGGCGTGCTGGCGCTGGACATGGCCGAGGGCGCATTGCACCTTTTCCGCGGCCACGCCGTCGTGCTCGCCACCGGCGGCTACGGCCGCGCATATTTCTCGTGCACGTCGGCGCATACCTGCACCGGTGACGGCGGCGGCATGGTCCTGCGCGCCGGCCTGCCGCTGCAGGACATGGAATTCGTGCAGTTCCATCCGACCGGCATCTACGGCGCCGGCTGCCTGATCACCGAGGGCGTGCGTGGCGAAGGCGGCTACCTGACCAACTCGAAGGGCGAGCGTTTCATGGAGCGCTACGCGCCGAACGCGAAGGACCTGGCGTCGCGCGATGTCGTCAGCCGCGCGATGACGATCGAGGTGCGCGAAGGCCGCGGCGTCGGCGAACATGCCGACCATATCAATCTGAACCTGATGCATCTGGGCCCGGAAGTGATCCATGAACGGCTGCCCGGCATTTCCGAGAGCGCGCGCATTTTCGCCGGCGTCGACGTGACCAAGCAGCCGATTCCGGTGCAGCCGACCGTGCACTACAACATGGGCGGCATCCCGACCAACTACCACGCCGAAGTCATGCGCAAGGTCGGCGGTGATCCGAATGCAGTCGTGCCCGGCCTCTACGCGATCGGTGAAGCGGCCTGCGTGTCGGTGCACGGGGCGAACCGGCTGGGCTCGAACTCGCTGCTCGACCTGGTCATCTTCGGTCGCTCGGTCGCGGACCGCTGCGGCGAGGTGCTCGAGCCGAACATGCCGCACAGGGATCTGCCCGCATCCGCGTGTGATGGAGCGCTGGCAAATTTCGACCGCGTGCGCAACGCGAACGGCGATACCGTGACCGCCGACCTGCGCCTGCAGATGCAACGCACGATGCAGAAGGATGCCGCCGTGTTCCGCACCGGCGACACGCTCAAGGAAGGTTGCCGCAAGATCTCGGCCGCGTTCGACGCATTCGGCGGCATTCGCATCGCCGACCGCTCGCTGGTCTGGAATTCGGACCTGATCGAGGCGCTGGAGTTGCAGAACCTGCTGGCGCAGGCGGTGGCGACGATGTATTCCGCCGAGCAGCGCCACGAAAGCCGCGGCGCGCATGCGCGCGAAGACTTCAAGGATCGCGACGACGCCAACTGGATGAAGCACACGCTGGTCGGCGTCGACGCCAACGGCAAGGCGACCTTCGATTACCGGCCGGTGCATCTGCAGCCGATGACGCAGGACGTCGAAGCCGTGCCGCCGAAGGCACGGACCTACTGACATGAGCGCCGAACGCGCCGGTGGCGTGCTGGCCTGGCAGTGGCGCGGGTATTCGCGCTATCACCGTGATCGCGTCAACCTGCTGATCCATATGATGGCCGTGCCGGCGTTCATCGCCGGCACGCTCGCAACCGCCACGCAGGCGCTGCAGGCGCAATGGTTCGGCGCGGCCGTGGCTTTCGTGTTTGCCGCAATCGCATTCGCGGTCCAGGGCGTGGGGCACAAGCGCGAACGCACGGCGCCCGAGCCTTTCAGCGGCGCCGGCGATTTTGCGGCCCGCATGCTCGCCGAGCAGTTCATCACCTTCCCGCGCTTCGTTCTTTCCGGGCAATGGGCGAGAAACCTCGCCGAACCCGCCACCAAAAGGCTAGACCATGGCTGAGTTCAGTTTGCCGAAGAATTCAAAAGTACAAAAAGGCAAGAAGTACCCCGCGGCGGCCGATGCGAAGGACGTGCGCACGTTCCGCGTCTATCGCTGGAATCCCGACGACGCGCAGAATCCGCGCATCGACGAGTATGAGGTCGATCTGGCCAGCTGCGGCCCGATGGTTCTGGACGCACTGATCAAGATCAAGAACGAGATCGACTCGACGCTGACATTCCGGCGCTCGTGCCGCGAAGGAATATGCGGTTCGTGCGCGATGAACATCGACGGCACCAACACGCTCGCCTGCACCAAGGCCATCGGCGACTGCAAGGGCGAGGTGGGCATCTATCCGTTGCCGCACATGCCGGTGATCAAGGATCTGGTGCCGGACCTGACCCATTTCTACGCGCAGTACGCATCGATCAAACCCTGGATCCGCACGCAGACCGCGCCGCCGCCGGATGCCGAACGCCTGCAATCGAAAGACGATCGGGCCAGGCTCGACGGCCTGTACGAATGCATCCTGTGCGCGTGCTGCTCCACCGCGTGTCCGAGCTATTGGTGGAACAGCGACAAGTATCTCGGTCCTGCCATCCTGCTGCAGGCCTATCGCTGGATCGCCGACTCGCGCGACGAGGACACCGGCGCGCGCCTCGACGATCTGGAAGATCCGTTCAAGCTGTACCGCTGCCACACGATCATGAACTGCACCAAGACCTGTCCGAAGGGCCTGAATCCGGCCAAGGCGATCGGGCTGATCAAGCAGTTGATGGTCGAGCGCAAGATGTGAGGAGGCGTCGGGAGACAGGGTTGGCGGTCCGCGGGCTACAGCCGCCGATTTCGTCTCGCATCCGATTCCTCACCTCTGATTCTTCATCACTTACCCTGCATCGCCATTCATGGATACGCGCCTGATCTACTGGCCCGCGGTTGCGATGGTCGCGTTGACGCTCGCCGTCTGGCTGCGCCTGTATCAGGTGCGCATCGGCGAGATGCGGCGCGAGCGCATCCACCCGCAGGCTCTTGCCACGTCGGCGCAGGCTGCGGCACGCCTGCGCGACACGCGCGCTGCGGACAATTTCCGCAATCTGTTCGAACTGCCGGTGTTGTTCTACCTAGCGCTGGTCGTGGCGGCGCAGACGGGGCAGGTCGGCGCACCGGTGCTGGCGCTGGCGTGGGCGTTTGTCGCACTGCGCGTGCTGCACAGCGCGATCCATTGCAGCTACAACAAGGTCATGCACCGCTTCTGCGTCTACTTCGCCGGTGCCTGGGTTCTGTGGCTGCTGTGGGGTGCCGTTGCGCTGGGCCTGTGGCGATGAGCGCGGACACATCGCGCCTGCGCTGGCGCTGCCGCCGCGGCATGCGCGAGCTCGACCGACTGCTCGGCTGGTACCTGGACGCGCGCTATCCGGACGCAGCGGAAGCCGGCAAGGCCGCATTTTCCACAATGCTCGAGCAACCCGATCCGGACTTGTGGGCCTGGTTGCTGGGCCAGTCGCAGCCGGAGAATCCGCAGTGGCGCTCGATCGTCGATGAAATCCGCGCCGGCCATCACGTTTGATTATTCGCCGTCGCGCCGGCTGGTGGTGGCGTTGACCGGCGTGACGTTGCTGGCCGTGCTGGCCATGGCGGCAAGTGGCATCGAAACCTGGATGAAGCTGCTGCTCGGTGCGGTTGCCTGCAGCTACGCCACGGCTGCGATGCGAAAGCTGCTGCACCCCGTCGTGCGCCGCTGTGCGTGGCAGGAGAGCGGGCACTGGCGCGTGCGCGATGCTGCCTCCGGTGACGACCATGCCGCGTCGCTGCTCGGGGCAAGCGTGCTCGGTGACCTGATAGTGCTGCGATTGCGCTCCGCATTGCAGCGCTCGACGACGTTGATACTGATGCCGGACAACTGTGACCCGGACACGCGCCGCCGCCTGCGCGTGCGCCTGGCGCGGGCCGAAGCGACAGGCGCCGGGGGATAAAAAAACCGGCCCACTCGCGTGGGCCGGTGTCCTGAGTGCATCCCTGCAAAAACTTCCGTTGGAGTGTACTTCCTACATGGCGCCGCGCGGCGGTTTTTCAAGCCCACGCGCGGCGAACGCGGCGGGTTTTCAGAAGCGGACTTCCGCGCTGACCGATACGAGGTTGGGATCGAGATTGAGCCCATTGGCGCCGGTCTTGTAATAGTCGTAGTTGACGCCGACGCTGAAGTTGTTGGAGAAGTCGTAGCCGACGCCGGCTCCGGCGTAGTACTTGTTGCTGGTGTCGTCGACCAAGACCGGCGCGGGAGTGTTGTCGAAGTAGCCGCCCTTGACGTCGGCGCGGAAAAGTCCGGCGCGACCGCTCAGATACCATTGCGGGGTCAGGTTGAAGTGCCCGTTGACGCCGGCAGTCCAGCCCTTGACCGACGCACGCGGAAACGGAAGTGCGCTGGATTTCGGGTCGAACTTGCCCAGGTCGACATAGCCGCCCTCGACGCCGAGCGCGACATTCGGATTCAGCGCCCAGCGGTAACCGAGGTTGAGGTCGTATGCCGTGTCGTCATCGTTGTATGCGCCCTTGTCGAGGCTCGATTGACCGACGTTGCCGTTGACGAAAAAGCCGCCATTGCCGCCATTGGCATCGGAAGCATGCGACAGGGCAGGAGCGGCAAGCAGGCCGCTGCTGGCGAGGGCAATCGCAAAAAGGGTGTTCTTCATGAATTCTTCTCCAACTGTAAGTGAACATGTTCAGGCGAACGGAAACGTGCGCCCGTTGCCTAGACAGCAGTTTGGGTGAAGAGGTCGCAATTTCAATACTGTACAGTTCATAAAATATTCAGCAAGCGGACGGCGGCTTGCAGTCGTGCAGCGCCTTAGGGCACTCTGCGCGCCCGCGTCCCGCCAAAGCGCGCGGTCCCCAGCGCAGGTGAATGGATCTTCCGCCCGATGTTTCGTCCGCTCGAACTGTTCATCGGCCTGCGCTACGTGCGTGCCAAGCGCCGCAACCACTTCATCTCGTTCATCTCCCTGGTATCGATGCTCGGCATCGCGATCGGCGTGATCGCGCTGATCACCGTCATTTCGGTGATGAACGGTTTCGAGCAGAAGTTGCGCGACAGCATCCTCGGCATGGCCGCGCATGCGACGGTTTCGAGCATCGGCGAGAGCGTCCACGACTGGCAGGACGTGGTGAAGACGGCCATGCGCAACCCGCACGTGCTCGGTGCGGCGCCATTTCTCGACAGCCAGGCCCTGCTGCAGGGCACGCGCCGCAGCGGCGCGATCGTCAGCGGCATCCTGCCGGATCAGCAGACCAAGGTTTCCGACATCGGCTCGAAGATGCTGCACGGCAAGCTCGACGACCTGAAGCCCGGCGCGTTCGGCATGATCCTCGGCAACGAACTGGCGATGCAGCTCGGCGTCGGCATCGGCGACAAGGTCACCGTGTTCACGTCGGAGGTCAACGTCACACCGGTGGGCGGCGTCGCGCGCTTCAAGCGTTTCGACGTGGTCGGCATTTTCTCGGTCGGATTCCAGGAGTACGACGAAGGCCTCGCCCTGATCCACCTGGACGACGCCGAGCGGCTGTTCCAGACCGACGGCCCCGGCGGCATCCGGCTGAAACTCGACGACATGTTCCGCGCCTGGCAGATCACGCGCGATGTGCAGGGCGAGATCGGCCGCTATTACCGCATCACGACCTGGGAACAGGGCCATTCGAATTTCTTCCGCGCGCTGCAGATGGAAAAGATGGTCATGTTCATCATCCTGTCGCTGGTCATCGCGGTGGCCGCGTTCAACCTGGTATCGAGCCTCGTCATGCTGGTCAATGACAAGCAGGCCGACATCGCGATCCTGCGCACGCTCGGCATTTCTCCCGGCAGCATCACCGGCATTTTCATGGTGCAGGGGACGATAGTCGGCGTCGTCGGCATCGTGCTCGGCGTGATCGGCGGCGTGCTGCTGGCCATCAATATTCCGGCGATCGCCAAGTGGATCGAGCATGTGTTCGGCGTGCAGCTGCTTTCACCCGACGTCTATTACATCAGCGAAGTGCCGTCGGACATGCACTGGAGCGATGTCGGCTGGATCGTGCTTATCGCCTTTGCCTTCTGCGTCGTCGCCACGTTGTATCCGGCATGGCGCGCCGCACGAACCCAGCCGGCGGAGGCGTTGCGATATGAGTAGGGACGACAGACGTAAGGCGGGGTACGCGAGACGGACATGCGGGCGCCCGGCGATGCGCAACACGCCGGCGCCTTTGCGTCTTTCGTTTCACATCTTTCGTCTCACGACGTCATGCGAGGACATCCAGTGAAAGGCGTGGTCCTCAAGGCGACCGGCGTCGCCAAGACCTACAGCGAGGGCAAACTGCGCACCGAAGTCCTGCGCAGCGTGGACTTCGAAGTGGCACGCGGACAGACGCTGGCGATCGTCGGGGCATCGGGATCCGGCAAGAGCACGCTGTTGCACCTGCTCGGCGGCCTCGACACGCTGACGGCGGGCGAGGTCGAAGTCGAGGGCCATGCAATGTCGACGCTGTCGGACCGCGAGCGCGGCGTCGTGCGCAACCGCTCGCTCGGCTTCATCTACCAGTTCCATCATCTGCTGCCGGAATTCACGGCGCTCGAAAACGTGGCGATGCCCCTGCTGATACGCGGCGTGCCGATCGCCGAGGCGCAGCACAACGCGGCGGCATTGCTCGAGCGCGTGGGTCTGGGCCATCGCCTGCAGCACAAGCCGGGCGAGTTGTCCGGCGGCGAACGGCAACGCTGTGCGGTCGCTCGGGCGCTCGTGACGCGACCTGCCTGCGTGCTCGGCGACGAGCCGACCGGCAATCTGGACGAGAGCAACGCCGCGCAGGTGTACGCATTGATGCTGGAACTGAACCGTGAGATCGGCACGAGCTTCGTGCTCGCCACGCATGATTCGAAACTGGCGCGGCGCATGGACCGTGTGGTTGAATTGCGCCACGGCGCGCTGCAGGAAATGACGCAGGCGACGAATACCTGACGGCAGGCGCGGTTTGTTTCGGTGGCAGGGGATGCTGGGGAGCCGATGACCAAGACGGTCGCTTCGAGTCAGGATGCTGCCGTGACGGCATCGGCGCGCGATGGCGGTTGGCGCGCCCGGATTTTGCCCGGCGCGCTCGAAACACTGTTTCGTCCTTCTGCGGCAATCGCCCTGCTCGCCGGTGCGGTTGCGGTACAGACGCTGGCGGCATTGCCGCCACGCTGGTTCGATGTCGTGCTCGGCGCCGGCGGCCTGCTGCTCGTCGCCGGATGGCGGCGCGGGCGCTGGATCGGCATTGCGCTGATCGCGGCGGCGTGGACGATGCTGCGTGCGGACATCGCGCTGTCGCAGCGCCTTGCGCGCGAACTGGAAGGCCAGGACTTCGTCGTCAGCGGCAGCGTGCATGGCCTGCCGCGCAGCGCGGACGATGCCACGCGTTTCGATCTTGCAGTGGACAGCGCGGGGCATGACGGCGCCGCGGTCGCACTGGGCGGAGTGGTTCGCCTCAGCTGGCACGATACGGCCCCTGCGATCGAGCCGTGCTCCAACTGGACGCTGCATGTGCGCCTCAGGCGGCCGCGTGGCATGGTCGATCCCGGCGCGTTCGATTTCGAGCGCTACGCCTTGAGCGAAGGCATCACGGCAACCGGCTATGTGCGTGAGGATGCGGCCAATCGCGCCGTTGGCGCGCGCATGTTCTGCGTCGATGGCCTGCGTGCCAGGATCTCCGAGGGCATTGCCGAAACCCTCGGCCCGGGGCCGGCCGCCGATACGTTGCGCGCCTTGGCGTTCGGCGACCAGCATGCGATGGACGAGCACGAATGGCAGGTGGCACGCGCAACCGGCATCCCGCATCTGATCGCGATTTCGGGACTGCATATCGCCCTGTTCGCGGGCTTTGGCGTCTGGATCGTCCGGCTGTTGTGGAAGATCGCGCCGCGCCTCACGCTGCGCTGGCCGGCGCCGCTGATCGAAGCGGTCGCCAGCATCGTCTTCGCGACCACCTACGCCACGCTTGCCGGACTCGGGTTGCCGACCCGGCGTGCGCTGGTCATGATCGGCGTACTGCTCGCCGCGAACCTGCTGCGGCGCGCGCGTGCCGCGGTCCAGGGACTGGCGTTCGCCGTACTGGTATTGCTGGTGGTCGACCCGCTGTGCGTGCTCAGCGCCGGATTCTGGCTGTCGTTCGTCGGCGTCGCGTGGCTGATGCTGTGCCTGGGCGGCCGCAGCGAGCGCCGGCGCTGGTGGCACGAGCTGGTCAGCGCGCAGGGCGTAGCGAGCCTCGGGCTGCTGCCGCTGACGATCTGGTTCTTCGGCCAGAGTTCGCTGGTCGGGCCACTCGCCAATCTGGTCGCCGTGCCATGGATCTGCTTCGTGGTGCTTCCACTCGGCGTCAGCGGGGCGCTGCTGCAACTCGTCGTGCCGATGCTCGGCGTGCCGCTCGTGAAAGTCGCCGGCGGCGCGCTGCAGCTGCTCTGGGCGCTGCTCGAACGCATGGCGGCGTGGCCCGGTGCGCTGTGGTACTTCCCCGAGCCGCGTGCGTGGGCGTTGGCGCTGGCGATGGTCGGGGCGCTTTGGCTGCTGCTGCCGCGCGGGTTGCCGGCACGCGGACTCGGCTTGCTGCTGTTTCTTCCGCTGCTGCTGCCGGCGCGCAGCGAGCTGCGTGACGGCGAGTTCGAGGCATTGATGCTCGACGTGGGCCAGGGCCTGTCGTTCGTCGTGCGCACGCGCGAGCACGCACTCGTCTACGACGCCGGGGCCCGCTTTCCGTCCGGCTTTGACCTGGGCGAAGCCAGTGTCGTGCCGGCACTGCATGCCGTCGGCGTCGGGCGTCTGGATCGCCTGGTCGTCAGTCATGGCGACAACGACCACGCCGGCGGCGCCGCGGCGGTGCTGGCCGCATATCCCATGGCGACGGTCGAATCGGGAGAGCCCGCAAGATTGTCCGTACCTGCGCAGCAGTGTGTCGCCGGCACGGCATGGCAATGGAACGGCGTGACGTTCCGCATCGTCCATCCGCACGAGCCGTTGTCGAGCGTGGCCAACGATCGCTGCTGCGTGCTCGAGGTGCGCAGCGGCGAGCGGGCGCTGTTGCTGACCGGCGACATCACGGCCGCGGTCGAGGCCGAGGTCGCGGCCGCCATCGCGCCAGCGCCGTCGAACCTCGTGTTGCAGGTGCCGCATCACGGCAGCCGGACATCCTCCAGCGCGCCGTTCATCGACGCCCTGCACCCGATGCTGGCGCTGGTTTCGACCGGCTATCGCAACCACTTCCACCATCCCAGCGCAATCGTGACGGCGCGCTACGCGGCAGACGGGGTCGACATGATCGACACCGCGCAAGCCGGTTTCGTCGACCTGCGCTTCGACCGCGACGCACCGCCGCGCGTCATCGAACGCGGGCGCCTCGACCGCCATCCGTATTGGCGCGAGCGGTGAGCAGGAGCGCGGGCGGACTGCGGCGGTCCTGCGTTGCGGCCCGAGTGACGGGCCAGCCGCGCAGCAATCCTGATCACTTGCTATCATCTGGCCGGCGGGGGACCTGGTCCCGATCGGAGTTCTCGTAAGTGTTAGAAATCCTGCTTGCTGGCGGTTGGGCGATGCTGCCCATCGTGCTGTGTTCGGCGGTGGCGCTGGCCATCATTCTCGAACGATTCTGGTCCCTGCGGCGCAATACGGTCATTCCGCCGAACCTCGGCGGCGAGGTACGCGAGTGGGCGCGCACGCGCAAGCTCGATCCGGAACACATCGAGGTACTGCGCCGCAATTCGCCGCTCGGCGAACTGCTGGCCGCGGCGCTGAGCGTGCGCCAGCGTCCGCGCGAGATCATGAAGGAGCGCGTCGAGGACACCGGGCGCCACGTCGTGCACCGGCTCGAGCGGTTCCTCAACACGCTCGGCACGATTGCGCTGATCTCGCCGCTGCTCGGCCTGCTCGGCACGGTGTTCGGCCTGATCAGCATGTTCTTCGCCGTGATGGTCAGCGGCGTCGGCGATCCGCTGAAGATGGCCGGCGGCATCGGCGAGGCGCTGGTGTGCACGGCGTCCGGCCTGTGCGTGGCGATTCCGGCCTATTTCTTCCACCGCTACTTCCGCGGGCTGGTCGGCGACTACGTCGTCAGCATGGAGCAGCAGGTGATCCTGCTGATGGACGAGCTCGCGCTGCAGAACGAGCCCGCTGCGCCGCCGGCAGCCGCGCCACCGGTGCGCGCGCCGCGGACGCGCAGCGTGCAGCAGGCGCCAGTCGACTGAAATGCGCATCGGCGCTTCCCGCCAGGACGATTTCGAGATCAACGTGATCTCGCTGATCGACGTCATGCTCACGCTGCTGATGTTCTTCGTCATGACGACGACCTTCGTCCAGCACTCGACGATGAAGGTCGCGCTGCCCGAGGCGTCGGAGACCGTGCAGGAATCGCAGCACAGCCCGCTGGTCGTGATGATCGATGCCGGCAGCCGCTTCTATGTCGACAACAACGAAGTGCTCAATCCGTCGATCGATACGCTCAAGGAAGCGATCAGCCGCATCGGCGGAGACGATCGCGAGCGGGCCGTGGTGCTGCGCGCCGATGCGATGACTCCGCACCAGGCCGTCGTCACGGCGATGGACGCGCTCGGCCAGGTCGGCTTCACGCACCTGTCGATCGCGACGACGCCGGCGAAGGAGCGTGCGGCCAAGTGAGCCAGACGGGCGAGCGCGCCGACGCAATACCTGCTTCGGCCACCTATCGGCGACTGCTCGGCTACTCTTCACGTTACTGGCCGATCGCGGTCCTCGCCGGCACCGGGATGATCTTCGATGCCGGCTGCGCGGCCGGGTTCACCCGCGTGATCAAGCCGATGCTCGACGACTTGTTCGTCAAGAAAGACGCCGGCACGATCTTCTGGATGCCGATCATCATCATCGGCTTGTTCGTGGTCCGCGGCCTCGCCGGCTACATGGCCGACTACGGCATGGCGCGCATCGCCCGCGGTGTCGTGCAAACGTTGCGCGCCGAGGTGTTCGACAAGTACCTGCGGCTTCCGGCGGCTTTCTTCAGCCGCGAGCCGGCGAGCCACCAGATCGCGCGCATGACCTACACCGTGGAGCAGGTCGCCAATGCCAGCACGGATGCGCTGAAGGTGGCGGTGCTCGATGGACTGATGATCGTCGGCCAGGTGTATGTCATGCTCACCGACAGTGCGCGCCTGACGCTGGCGCTGTTCATCCTCGCACCGCTCGTCGCGGGGGTCGTCTACCTGGTCGGGCGACGCTACCGGCGCATCAGCCAGCGCATCCAGAACTCGGTCAGTTCGATCACCGGCATCGTGGACGAAATCGTCAGCGGTCAGCGCGAGGTCAAGGTTTACGGCGGCCAGGATTACGAACGCAGGCGCTTCGGCGACGCCAACACGGCGATCCGCTCGCTCAACCTGAAGATTGCCTCGACCAACGCCCTGGCGACGGCGCTGGTCCAGTTTGTCGCGGCCTGCGCGCTGGCACTGGTCATTTTTCTCGCGACGCGCCCGGTCATGTTGCGCACGATGAGCGCCGGAACCTTCATGTCGCTGATCACGGCCATGCTGGTCATGCTGCCGTCGCTGAAGCGGCTGACCACGGTGCAGTCGAACCTGCAGCGCGGTGTGGTTGCGGCACGCGATCTCTTCCAGGTCATCGACGCCGACGACGAGCGCGATTCCGGAAGCGTGCAGCTCGCGCGCAGTCGCGGCGACATCGAGTTTCGCGGCGTCCTGTTCAATTATCCCGGCGCGCACGAGCCCGCGCTGCGCGGCATCGAACTGCATTGCCGGCCCGGCACGGTTACCGCGCTGGTCGGACGTTCGGGCAGCGGCAAGTCGAGCCTCGCCGGCCTGATTCCGCGCTTCTACGATCCGCAGGCCGGCGAAGTCCGGCTCGACGGGCGCAACATCGCCGAATACACGCTGGCGAGCCTGCGCGAGCAGATCGCCCTGGTGGGCCAGCAGGTCGTGCTGTTCGATGACACGGTCGCGCGCAACATCGCATACGGTGCGCAGGAGCATTCCGACGAGGCCTCGATCGTCGCGGCAGCCGAAGCGGCCAACGCCATGGAGTTCATCCGGCGCCTGCCGGCCGGCCTGCACAGCCGCATCGGCGAGGGCGGGGCGCTGCTTTCCGGCGGCCAGCGCCAGCGCATTGCGATCGCGCGTGCGATCCTGAAGAATGCGCCGATACTCATTCTGGATGAAGCGACCAGCGCGCTCGACAGCGAATCCGAGCGGCTGGTGCAGGACGCGCTGAAGCACCTGATGAACGACCGCACCGTGCTCGTGATCGCCCATCGCCTGTCGACCGTCGAGCACGCCGACCAGATCGCCGTGCTCGGCGAGGGCCGCGTCATCGAGATCGGCACGCACGCCGAGTTGATCGCACGCGACAGCCAGTACGCAGCGTTGCATCGCCTGCAGTTTCGCGAAGCGGCTACCGCATCGCCGCCGCGATGAATGCCCTGGTCGTGCTGACGAGCACGCTGACCTGTCCGGAATGCGGGCAGCAGACCACCGAAACGATGCCGGTCAACGCCTGCATCTGGTTCCACGAATGTGCGCGGTGCAAAACGATGTTGCGACCCAAGGCCGGCGATTGCTGCGTTTTCTGCTCCTACGGCAGCGTGCCGTGCCCGCCGGTGCAGCAAAGCCGGGACTGTTGCCGGCCGACGTCGTGATACCCGACCGGCGCGCACTGCAGGACATCTGGTACGGCCGGCGCCTGCCATCGCCGCGACTGCGCGTGCTCGCGGCCGTCTATGGCGCGCTGGTGCGCCTGCGCCGCGCGCTGTACGACATCGGTGTCATGCGGCGCGTGCGTCTGCCGGTGCCGGTCGTTGTCGTCGGCAACATCACAGCGGGCGGCACCGGCAAGACACCGCTGACGATTGCCCTGGTTGAAGCGCTGCGCGCGCGCGGCTGGAAACCCGGCGTCGTCAGTCGCGGGTATGGCGGCGATGCGCGCCGGCCGCAGCGCGTCGATGCCGGTAGTGATCCCGCGATCGCCGGAGACGAACCGTGCCTGATCGCGCGTGCCACCGGCGCGCCACTCGCCGTCGGTCGCGATCGGGTGGCGGCGGCGCGCCTGTTGCTGGAATCCGCCGCGGTGGACGTCCTGATCGCAGACGATGGCCTGCAGCATTACCGCCTTTCCCGCGACATCGAGATCTGCGTGATCGACGGCGAGCGCCGCTTCGGCAACGGCCGCCTGCTGCCGGCCGGCCCGCTGCGCGAACGAGCAGCCCGTGCGGCGACGTTTGCGTTTCGTGTCTGCAACGGCGGCGCCGCGCGGGACCGCGAAATCCCGATGACGCTTGCCGGCGACGAAGCCGTGTCGCTCGCGACGACGCCGGTACGGCGCAAGCTCGGCGAGTTCTCCGGACAACGGCTGCATGCAGTGGCCGGCATCGGCAATCCCGCCCGCTTCTTCGATCAGCTGCGTGCGGCCGGGTTGGATGTGGTCGAACACGCATTTGTCGACCACCACGCGTTCGTCGCCGCGGATATCGAGTTCAGTGATGGCCTGCCGGTGCTGATGACCGAGAAGGATGCAGTCAAGTGCGCGGCGTTCGCCGGTCCTTCATGCTGGTACGTGCCGGTGCGGGCCGCGTTGCCGCAGGCATTCTTCGACGCGATCGACACGCGCTTGCGGCGGCCGGCCGCCTGACCGCGGCCTACGGCATCGAGTCCGGTTTCGATGCGTCGCTGCCATCAGCCGCCAGCACAGTCTTGTTCTTGAACAGCAATGCAAGCATCGGCGGCGTGACAATCGAAGTCAGCAACGACATGGCGACGATCAGCGCGTAGATCTGCGCCGAAAATACGCCTGCGGCAAGGCCCAGGCTCGCGATCACGACGCCGACTTCGCCGCGCGGCACCATGCCGACGCCGACGATCAGCGCGCCGCGCCGGCCAAGCGCCAGCGCGCCGAGGAAGCCGCCCAGAAGCTTGGAGACGATGGCGATCGCGGTGATCAGCGCCAACGTCAGCAAGGTAGTCCAGCCGGCAAGCTGGGCCAGTTCGATCTTGCTGCCAGTCATGACGAAGAAAAACGGCGTCAGCAACGCCAGCAACGGCTGGGTCTGGTGCTCCAGCGTTTCGCGCTGGCGCGTCTCCGACGCGATCATCCCGGCGAGAAACGCGCCGATGATCGCAGCGAGGCCGAACTGGGTCGACAGGTAGGCAAGGCCGAGGCACAGCGTCAGCGTCAGCGTCAGCGGCGAGAGCGGATTGACGGGCGCGTCCAGCCAGTGGGAGCGTCGCCGCATCACGCGCGTGCCAAGCAGCGCGATGACGGCGATGAAGCCGACGGCTTCGCACAGGACGATGAGGATGTTGCCGAGCCGCAGCGAATCGCCTGTCTGCATCGACGTCACGATGCCGAGCAGCAGCATCGCGAGAATATCGTCGATCACGGCCGCGCCGAGTATCACGCGGCTTTCCTCGCGCTGCATCACGCCTAGTTCCTGCAGCACGCGCGCGGTGATGCCGGCCGACGTCGCGACGAAGGCGGCGGCGACAAAAAGCGATTTCGCCCAGTCGTAGCCGGAGCCGTGCGCCCAGAGCGTGCCGAGCACGAATGGCAGGATTACGCCGAGCACGCCGACCAGCAGCGCACTGCGTCCGACACGCTTCATTTCGTCCAGGCGCGTTTCCAGGCCGACCGAGAACAGCAGTAGCACCACGCCGATTTCCGCGAGCACGTCGAGCGCTTCGGCCGGGTGGATCCAGCCGAGCAGCGAAGGCCCGACCACACATCCGGCGGCGATTTCGCCGACCACGGCCGGCATTTTCAGGCGCTGTGCGATCTCCGCGCCGACCTGCGCGGCGACGAAGATCACGAACAGGCTGAGGAGGATTTGGCTGCCGTGCTCCATGGGGAATCGCCGATCGATTGTGGTGAGCACGTTGCCTGTCGCAGCCGCCGTTCGTCGCGGTTTCGCCTTCCCGGAATCCTGCGACCTGCGACCATTGCCTTTTTGGCGCCCGGACCGGATGCTACACGTCGGCGGCAAGCTAGGGGAGAGCCCGTGCCAGAGTCCAAGCGCAACGCGTGTGAACCGATGTCCAAGGTCGATACGGCCTGGCTGCGCATGGAAAGCCCGACCAACCTCATGATGATCACCAGCGTGCTGATTTTTTCCGGCGCGCTGGAACTGGCGAAACTCAAGCGCCTTGTCGCGTCCCGCTTTCTCGCCTTCCGGCGCTTCCGGCAGAAGGCTGTCGACGGCCCCTCGGGCGCGGTGTGGGAGACCGACGCGGATTTCGACATCGACTGGCACGTCAAGCTGGCCGCGCTGCCGCGCAAGGGCGACAAGATCGAGCTCGAGAAATACGTCAGCGAACTGGCGTCGACGCCGCTGGACCACGCGCGTCCGCTCTGGCAGTTCCATCTGATCGAAAAATACGATGGCGGCAGCGTCGCGATCTCGCGCATCCACCATTGCTACGCCGACGGACTGGCGCTGGTGCAGGTGATGTTGTCGCTGACCGACGCGGCGCCCAGACCCGAGAAGCGCAAGGAACTCGCCCGGGTCTGGCTGCCCAAGGACCAGGGCAGCGTGTTCGAGCGTCTGCTGCAGCCGGCGCGTGCGGGCCTGGCCAAGGCGATCGACTTCGGCAGCAAGGCGATCGGGAAGGGCGGCGAGCTCATGCGCGATCCGGCGCTCGCGGCCGCGATCGCACGCGAAAGCACCGAGATCACGCGCGAGCTGGCTGTGGCGCTGAGCCTGGCTGACGATCCGCCGACCGCGTTCAAGGGCCCGCTCGGTGCGAACAAGCGCTGCGCCTGGGCCGATCCGTTGCCGCTCGAGGACATCAAGGCGATCGGCAAGGTGCTGCGCTGCACGGTCAACGACGTATTGCTGGCGTGCGCGGCCGGGGCGTTGCGCAGCTACCTGCGCAGCCTCGGCGAAGAAGTCGACGGCATGACGATTCGTGCGACCGTGCCGGTCAACCTGAGGCCGCTCGAGCATGCGAAGAAGCTCGGCAATCATTTCGGCCTGGTGTTCCTCGAACTGCCGATCGGCGAAGCCAATCCGCTGCGCCGCCTCGAACGCATCGCCGCGTCGATGCGCGAATTGAAGCGCTCGCGCCAGGCTGCGCTGACTTTCGGCCTGCTGGCGGCCGTCGGCATGGCGCCGGCAGCCGTGCAGCGCATGGCGCTCGAATTGTTCAGCCGCAAGGCGACAGCTGTCGCGACCAACGTACCGGGTCCGCAGATGCCGTTGTACCTGGCCGGTTGCGAAGTGCGCGAGATGATGTTCTGGGTGCCGCAGAACGGCACGATCGGCATGGGTTTGTCGATTCTCAGCTACAACGGACGTGTGCATTTCGGCATCATCGCCGACTCCAAGCGCGTGCCCGACCCGGAGCCGCTGGTGCAACGCTTCGCGCGCGAGGTCGAAAAGCTCACGCTGATCACGCTGATGGAAGACTGGGAAGGCGACATCGGCGCCGCGGATGCCGAGGCGACGCTGCGCAGGTATGCTTGAGGACGTGAGACGTGAGACGTGAGACGTGAGACGTGAGGCGTGAGACGTGAGGCGTGAGACGTGAGGCGTGAGGCGCGGCGGGCACCGGCCTGGCTCTGCGGCAGGCGCCTGGAGTCCGCCTTCGGTTTTTGCGTCCGACGCTCGCGTCTGGCGAACGCAACCGCCGTGTTACCATTCAGGCTCGTTTAGCCATCCAAAAGTCCGAGGCATGATGCAGATCCAGACCAAGCTGCCCAAGGTCGGCACGACCATCTTCACCGTGATGTCGCAGCTGGCGATCGAGCACAAGGCGGTGAACCTCGGCCAGGGATTTCCCGATTTCGACGGGCCGCAGGCCTTGCGCGACGTCCTGGCCGCGGCGATGAATTCGGGCAGGAACCAGTACGCACCGATGACCGGCGTGCCGAAGCTGCGCGAACAGATCGCGCTGAAGGCCGAGCGCATGTATGGCTGCCGCGTCAATGCCGGCAACGAGGTCACGGTGACCAGTGGAGCAACCGAGGCTCTGTTCGCGGCGATCGCAGCCAGCGTGCGCGGCGGCGACGAGGTGATCGTGCTGGATCCGTGCTACGACAGCTACGAGCCGGCCATCGACCTGGCCGGAGGCCGTGCGATGCATGTGCCGCTGCACCTGCCGGATTTCGGTGTCGACTGGCAGCGCGTGCGGGATGCGATCACGCCGCGGACGCGCATGATCATCGTCAACTCGCCTCACAATCCGAGCGGCGCGGTGTTTTCCAGGGCCGATCTCGATACCCTGGCGGAAATCACGCGCGGCAGCGAAATCCTGGTGCTGTCCGACGAGGTCTACGAACACATCGTGTTCGACGGTCTGGAGCACCAGAGCGTGCTGCGCCATCCGGAACTGGCCGCGCGCAGCTTCGTCGTGTCATCGTTCGGCAAGACCTATCACTGCACGGGCTGGAAGGTCGGCTACTGCATCGCGCCGCCGACGCTGAGTGCGGAATTCCGCAAGGTGCACCAGTACCTCACGTTTTGCACCTTCCAGCCGGCGCAGTGGGCATTTGCCGACTTTCTCGAAAGCGATCCGCAGCACTATCGCGACCTGCCGCGGTTCTATCAGGCGAAACGCGACCATTTCCGCCAGCTGCTGGCTCCGTCGAAATTCAAGCTGCTGCCTGTCTGCGGCGCGTATTTTCAGTTGGTCGACTATTCGGCGATCAGCGACAAGGACGACCTGAATTTCAGCGAGTGGCTGATCCGCGAGGCCGGTGTTGCGGCGATTCCGGTTTCGGCGTTCTACGAATCGCCGCCGAATTCGCGCCTGATCCGGTTTTGCTTTGCCAAGAACGACGACACGCTGGCAGCGGCCGCGGAACGTCTATGCCGGCTGTGACCGCTGCGAATTTGCGCGTTTCGATCGTGCAGGGCGCAACGCGCTGGCACGATCCGGCCGGCAATCGCGAGTATTACGGCGCAATGATCGAGGCGCTGCGCGGACAGACCGACCTCGTCCTGCTGCCCGAGACATTCACCAGCGGCTTTTCCAACGAGGCGATCCATCGTGCCGAGACGATGGACGGGCCGACGGTCGCCTGGTTGCGCGGGCAGGCCGGCGCGCTCGACGCCGCGATCAGCGGAAGCGTGCAATTGCGCGTGGGCGACGGCGCATCCGCGAAAGTCTACAACCGCCTGCTGTTCGTCACGCCGGACGGCAGCGTGCGCCACTATGACAAGCGCCACCTGTTCCGTTACGCCGGCGAGCACGAGCGCTACGCGTCCGGCAACCAACGGCTCGTGGTCGAGTGGCGTGACTGGCGCATCTGCCCGCTGGTCTGCTACGACCTGCGTTTTCCGGTCTACTCGCGCAATCGCCATGAGCGCGCGGCGGCGCGCTTCGATTACGATCTCGTGCTGTATGTGGCGAACTGGCCGGCGGCGCGACGCCATGCATGGAGCACGCTGCTGCGCGCGCGCGCGATCGAAAACCTCAGCTACTGCGTCGGCCTCAATCGCGTCGGCGTCGATGGCAACAGCCTGCAATATGCCGGCGACAGCGCCGTGCTCGACTTTCTCGGTCAGCCGCTGGCCGAGCTCGGTGCGCAGGAGCAGCTCATCACGGTGACCCTCGATGCGGCCGCGCTTGCGGCGCACCGCGAGCATTTTCCCGCATGGATGGATGCAGATTCCTACGAATTGAGGGATTGAGTTCGACTGCTGCGGCCGTTACGTCGCAAACATCTGCGTTGTGTCGCGTTTGTGCTTGCCGCTCTCGCTGAAATCGCGCAGTTCGTGCGTGACCACGAAACGCTTCGCGGCGCGCAGGCTCGGCTGGCGTCCGAGTATGACGGCGGTGCGCGGGCACAGCACTTCGTAACAACGCGATTGCAGCGCGCCTTCGGTGTCGTATTGTTCGAGCCGGATGATCAAGTAACCGAATACCTGTTTTTCTTCGCGACGCATGTTGCGCATGTCGGGCTTCTCCGTGCAGCAAGTGCGCGTCAGCATACGCAGCGCAAATGTAGGCGTGGTTAATCGCAGGTTGCAGTCGCGTTAAACAACGGACTAGTTTCCAGCTCGGGAATTTTTCACGAATTCCGCGATCTCATCTGCCGCGAAGATCGGCAGCGAGCAGCGGTTCTCGGTGCAGACGAATGCGGCTGCGCGTTTCGGCGACGGATAGCTGACGTCGGCATTCGGCAGGTCGCCTTCGGCCTTGTCCCACCATTCGACGCGCTTGTACCACGGCGGCAGATGCTGCAATGTGGAAAAAAGCAATTTTGCCGACGGATCGCCCTTGGCGCCCATGGCAGTCAGGTGCAGCGGATCGGCGTGCAGCTCGTCGTCGGCCAGCAGAATCCCTGCTTCGGTGATTTCGGACAACGCGACGCGCGGCTCGGCCAGGTAGCGCATCGCCGCCTCGGCGAGTGCATGGTGCCCGGCGTTGCCGGTGTAGCGTGCGAGCAGGTTCGCGAAGCGCGCCAGCCAGATGTTCTCGTCCAGTTGCGGCAGCGCGCCGATCGGGCCTGACGTCCGGGCACTGACGAAACCGGCAGGCGTGCCGGCGAAGTTCGCCGCGATGAAATCTGCTGCAGCGGCGGCTCGCGCCAGCCATGCGCGATCCGCTGTCGCACGATACAGCGCCAGGAACGCGCGACCCATGGCGAGCGAGTCGCCCAGGTACGGGCCGGCGTCGTCGTGCCCGTCATGGCGGAAGCCTCCGCCCGGCAACGCGCGGTTGGCCATTACCCAGCGTGCCGCGTCCAGCGCTTCGGCCAGCGCGCCGGCGTCGCCGCCGTATTCGGCCCAGGTCGCCAGCGCCTCGATCAGCTGGCCGTTCGCCAGCGCATACAGGTGCGGATCCACCCGTGGCGTACCCTGCTTGCGGCGCTGCATGTCGTCGAGTGCGAAATAGGCGTCGGAATGTTCGCCCGGCTTCAGGTCGGCGTCCTGGCTGACGCGGAACGCGCCGCCTTGATCCCTGAGAAAGCCGTCGAGGTAGCGGCGGATCTCGCTGACCGCCTTGCGATCGCTGTCGCGGCCGAGTGTCGCCCAGGCCAGCGCATAGATGCGCAGGTACTGCGCCTGGACGCTGGCGAGTTTCTCGAAGTGCGGGTGCTTCCAGTCGCCGAAGGTCGAGTACTGGTACACGCCGCCCCAGGCCGGATCGAACAGCGCACGCGCCGAGTCGAGCGTGCGTGACGCCATCGCCGCGGCGCCCTTGTCGCCGCCGCCGGCGAGCGCAAGTTCGTACTCGACGCTGTCGCGATCAAGGTATTTCTGCGCGATGGTCAGGCCGCCGAGTTGCGCGTCGTGCGTCTGGAGGTGGCGCTTGACCAGTTCGGCACGCGTCGCCGCGTCCAGCGCGCTGGCACGCGGCGCGGCCGCGTCACGATCGACCTGGGCGGCGGCCTCGGGCGATGGATCGGCCTGGATCGCCTCGAGCAGGCGCAGCAAGCGTTCCGGTTCGATGAAACCCTGGCGCTTGACGATCTCCGTGCCGTCGGCCGCAAAGACGACGGTCGCGGGCCAGCCGTAGTCGCGGTAGCGGTTGGCCAGGTCGGGGCGAAGATCCTGGTCGATGCGCAGCGGCACGAAATGCGCGGCAATTTCTTCCTGGACCGCCTTGTTGCCATAGCTCTTTTCGTCCATGACATGGCACCAATGGCACCAGACGGCTTCGAGGTAGAGCAGCACGAAGCGATGCTCGGCGCGCGCCCGGGCGAACGCATCCGTGTCGGAACGAAACCAGTCGATGCGCTGACCGTGGCCATGCGCCGTCGCCGATTCAGCCGCTACGGGCGGACAAGCCAAAAAGCACAGCGCAGCCAGCACGATCGGCGCGACGCACGCACGCAGAGCAAGGCGAAAGCCGGGCGACGCCCGCAGGACGATTTCCGCTGCAGTCGCCGCATCGATGTTCGGTTCGTCGCCAACGGGAGTTTTCATTCAGGTCCCCAATGGAATCGGCGCAGTTTGATGCCGATGGTGCGATTATCCTGCCGGCCGGTGGAATCGGCGTGATGGCGCCAGGATTGGCGCTGCGCCGGCACAGGGTATTGCTGATAAAATGTCGCGGAACATTCGGTGCGCCGCCGCCTTGCGGCGCTGTGGATTTTTTGGCGGGGAGAAAGTCATGAAATCGTTGATGTTGGCGGTGGCAATCGTGGCGGCGGGTATGGCGCAGACGGCGCTGGCGGCGGGAGACGGCCGGCCGACGGTCGGCGTGGCCGAGTTCACCAATCAGTCGGGCGCAGCCTGGTGGCGTGGCGGCGTCGGCTGGGAATTGTCGGGCATGCTTTCGAACGAATTGTCGTCGAGCGGCGACTTTCACGTCGTCGAGCGGCAAAAGCTGCAGAACGTGATGGAAGAGCAGAACCTCGGCGCTTCCGGGCGCGTAGCGCCGGGCACCGGCGCGAAGATCGGCAAGATCACCGGTGCGCAATACCTCATCACCGGCACCGTGACGTCCTATGAGGAGAACACGTCGAGCACCGGCGGCGGCCTCAGCTTCAAGGGCATCGGTTTCGGCGGCAAGTCGAGCGAAGCGTACCTGGCCGTCGACATCCGCGTGATCGATACGACGACCAGCGATGTCGCCTACTCGCGGACGATCGAGGGTCGCAGCAAGGGTGGCGGCGTCTCCGTCGGCCTGTATCGCGGCGGCTTCGGCGGCAGCCTCGCGCACGAGGAGAACACGCCGGCCGGCAAGGCGATCCGCGCGGCGTTGGTCGAGATCACCGACTATCTGGACTGCGTGATGGTCAAGAAGGATGGCTGCAAGGCCGACTTCGACGCGAAGGAACAGCGCCGTCGCCAGGGCGACAAGAAGGCGATCAAGCTCGACTGACGCAAACCCGGACGAGGCAAGCTCGATTGAAGGCGGATCCGACGATTCGCCGCGGGCTGATTGTCAAGGCGAACGGCGAAGGATCTTCTTCGCCGTTCGTGTTTCATGCGTCGGTCCGGGAGGGTTGTCGCCGGAAAATGGCAAGATTCCTCCGCCGTTACCGACTCTGGTGCTATCGGCCCGGCGTGGCCGACGGGCAATGATCATGCGCTAGCGTGGCGGCGGACGCCGGCGTCGGCGCGGTCCGCCCGGGGCGCCGCCGGGGCGGTTGTCGTTGCCGATGCGGTTGCCGATATCGTCACGCGGCGGCGGCCGGTCATCGAAACGGCGCGGCTGCTGGTCGCCGCGCGGCGGCAGCCCGTACGGGGTGGTCGGACGACGGTCCTGACCGGCGCCACCCGGGCGCGGACGCCGTGGCGGGCGATTCTCGTAGCCCAGTGAATTGCCGAATCCGTCCGGAGCCTGCGGGCCGTTGAAATTGCGACCGCGGGCAGCGCCGCCGCCCGGCGGACGCGAACGGTTGTTTCCGCCAGGACCGCGCTTCTGCCCGGCGTGAGGTCCCGCGCCGCCCGGGCGCGGCGGACGATTGCCGCGCCGCGGCGGTCTTGCCGGATCGAATACGCCGCCTTCATTGCCGAAGCCCGGCCGCGGCGGCTGGTAAATGCCGATCTGCTGCTGCGGCGCATTGCGCCCGCCGCCGCGACGCGGTGGCCGCGGCCCGCCTGCGCGGTCGGCGCCGGCGCCGTGCCGCGGTTTCTTGCCGCCTTTCTTGTTGCGGTTGGCGCCGGGACGCTTGAACGGCGCATCATCGCGGATGCGGTCGAACGCGCGCAGTTCGCGCGCCTCGTCCCCGCCGCCGGTCCACGCCTGCTGTGCGCGCGGCGTCGGGCGAAATTCGTTCGAAGGCTTGGCGCGGCGCTGGCCGATCACCGGTTGCAGCGTCAGGGTCGGTTCCGGCTCGCCGGCGCCGACGAGGGTGCGCAGCGCCTTGACCTGTTCGGACTCGAGCGTTTCGCTGCGGCCCTTGAGCAGTCCGCGCGGCAGTTCGACATTGCCGTAGCGGATGCGCTTGAGGCGGCTGACCATCAGCCCCTGCGACTCCCACATGCGCCGGACTTCACGGTTGCGGCCCTCGCGCACGACGACGCGGAACCAGGAATGGCTGTCGCCGCGGCTGATCACGGCAAGTTCCTCGAAACGAGCCGGCCCGTCTTCGAGTTCGACGCCGGCGCGCAGGTGTTCGAGGGCCTCGTCGGTGACTTCGCCATGGACGCGACAGATATATTCGCGATCGATCTCGGTGCTCGGGTGCATCAGCGCGTGTGCCAGGGCGCCGTCGGTCGTCAGCAGCAGCAGTCCGGTCGTGTTGATGTCGAGGCGCCCGACGGCAATCCAGCGCGCGCCCTTCAGGCGCGGCAGCTGTTCGAACACGGTCGGCCGGCCTTCCGGATCCTCGCGCGTCGTGACGACGCCTTCAGGCTTGTTGAAAACCAGCACCTGGGCGTGCTCGGCGCTGTCGTTGACCGTGACGAACAGCTTGCCGTCGAGTTCGACGCGGTCGCCGGCGCGGACGCTCGAGCCGAGCTCGGCGACGTTGCCGTTGACGCGGATCTCGCCGCCGCCGATGCGTTCTTCGAGCAGGCGACGGGAGCCGAGGCCGGCGTTGGCGAGCACCTTCTGCAGGCGCTCCTCGATGGCATCGCCGGTCGGTGTGGTGGCGCGCTTCAGGGTAAGAAGCGTGCGTGGGGGGGCATTCATGTTATTTGCTCCGGAGCAGAAGCATCGGTTGTGGATGCTTCCAGTTGATCTGTGTCGTCTTCGGTCGGCGCGTCACTGGCACTGTCGGGCCGGGTGATCTCGTCGTCGCCGTCGTCGCCGACGGCGACGGGCGCCAGCGACATCTGCACGTCGAAATCCTCGACGTCACGGATCTCCGCCAGCGGCGGCAGTTCGTCGAGGGATTTGAGGTTGAAGTAGTCGAGAAAATGCCGGGTCGTGCCGAACAGCTCCGGCTTGCCGGGAACGTCGCGATAGCCGACGACGCGGATCCATTCGCGTTCCTCGAGCGTCTTGACGATGTTGGTCGATACGGCGACGCCGCGGATCTGTTCGATCTCGCCGCGCGTGATCGGCTGGCGATAGGCGATCAGCGAGAGCGTCTCGAGCAGCGCGCGCGAGTACCTGGTCTGGCGTTCGGTCCACAGGCGCGCGATCCACGGATGCACATCCTGCCGCACCTGGTAGCGGAAGCCGGATGCGACTTCCTTCAGTTCGACGCCGCGTTCGCTGCAGTCCTCGGCCAGCTGCTCGAGCGAGCGGGCCAGGTCTTCGTGGCTGGGCGCTTCGCCGTCGCCGAACAGGGCGGCCAGTTGCGGCAGCGACAGCGGCTGGGCGGAAGCCAGCAGCGCGGCTTCGACGATGCGCTTGATCTGTGACAGTTCCATCAGGTCGGTTCGTGACTATTTTGCCGTGGCAAGTGACTTCAGGTAGATCGGGGAGAGCGGTTCGCCCTGCATGATCTCGATGAGGTGTTCCTTCGCCAGTTCGAGCAGGGCGAGAAACGTGACGACGACACCGAGCCGGCCCTCGTCGGGATTGAACAGCTGCTCGAAACGGTGGAATTCGCCGTCGTCGAGCGCCTTGAGCACGTCGCTCATGCGGTTGCGCACCGACAGCGCCTCGCGCTGGATCGCATGGCGACCGGTCAGCTCGGCGCGCTTGAGCACGTCCTTGAGCGCCAGCAGCAGCTCGCGCAGTTCGACCGGCGGCGGCAGGCGGATCACGTTGCGGTCGACGACGAAGGCGGAAACCGCGACGAAGTCGCGATCCTGGCGCGGCATAGTCTCGATTTCCTCCGCCACCTTCTTGAACCGCTCGTACTCCTGCAGCCGGCGCACCAGTTCGGCACGCGGATCGTCCTCCAGGCCTTCCTCGACCGGCGGCCGCGGCAGCAACAGGCGTGACTTGATCTCGGCCAGCATCGCGGCCATGACCAGGTAGTCGGCAGCCAGCTCGAGCCGCAATTCCTGCATCAGCTCGATGTATTCGACGTACTGGCGCGTGATCTCGGCGATCGGAATGTCGAGAATGTCGAGATTCTGGCGCCGGATCAGGTACAGCAGCAGGTCGAGCGGCCCTTCGAACGCCTCCAGGATGACTTCCAGCGCGTCGGGCGGAATGTACAGGTCCTGCGGCATCTGCAGCATCGGCTGCCCGCGCACCATCGCCAGCGGCATTTCCTGCTGCTGCGGAACCGGAGCGAAAATCTCGGCGTTCGCGGCCTCGGCAAGGCCGGCGCTCGGCGTGTTCATGCCGGGGCCATGTTTGATGTGTGCAGCAAGGCGCAGCCGTTCATGGGCAATGTGGAAAAATACAATTGTTCATCCAGGCGGACGTGAACATGTCTCGCGGAACGAAGTGGCGAAATCCCTAAAAGTGCCGCCTGCGGTCGCCGGCCGGGCGCCGCGCAATGCGCGGCGTGTCTCGAGCGAAGGAAAGCGACCAGCCCCATCTCGATGCCCGATTCTTTGCCGGGCATGCAAACTTGAGTCAGGGCCTCGATTACACGAGCGGGTCGAGCGGAGCGAGGCGATGACTGCCGACGCGCGTGGGCGGGCTCATGTTCCGACAAGAGACTACGGGGATTGCCGGCACAAGTCCAGCCCCGCAGCAATCCGGCCAGTTCCATTATGATAGCAGAGTCGAGTCGGAACGAAGGCGTGTGGTACCGTGTGGTACGCAATCTATGCACTGGATCATCCCGGCAGCCTGCAGGCACGACTTGCGGCGCGGCCTGCACATGTTGCCCGGCTCGGCGAATTGCGTGATCACGGCCGCCTGCTGCTGGCCGGTCCGTTTCCGGCCATCGACAGCGAGGATCCGGGGCCGGCCGGTTTCGACGGGAGCCTGATCGTCGCCGAGTTTCCGGACCTTGCCGCTGCGCGCGCGTGGGCCGATGCCGACCCGTACGTTGCCGCCGGCGTCTACCGCGACGTGGCGGTGCGGCCGTTCCGGAAGACACTGCCGTGAACGGTCGCATCGAGCGCATCCGCGCGAGCCTGGAGCAGGCGTTGCATCCGCTCGAGCTGCAGGTCGACGATGAAAGTCATCGGCATGCGGGGCACGAAGGTGCGCGTGACGGACGCGGCCATTTTCGCGTGCACATCGTCGCCGCCGAGTTCGCCGGCCAGCCGCTGATCCGGCGGCACCAGCGCGTCTACGCGGCGCTCGGCGATCTGCTGCGCACCGATATCCATGCGCTGGCGCTCGACACACGGGCGCCGGGCGAACCCTGATCAAGCGTTCCGTTCACTGCCATCCACCAACGACAACACGGGCAACCGGCAAACTATGCAAAGCTGCAAATGGATTCCGCTGATTCTGCTTCTGGCCGGCTGTTCCTCCGGCAGCAACGGCCCGGACACGCGGCTGCTGCAAGTCGATATCGCCGGGCCGGTTGCCGAGACGGTCAATGGCACGCCGGTTCCGCAGGCGCTGCTCGAATCGGTCGCGCGGGCGCGCAACCTCGACCTTGGCAAGCGCGAGCAACGCGAGCAGGCGCTGGCGCTGCTGACCGACTACGTGCTGCTGGCACAGGCCGCGCAACAGAACGGTTTCCAGGCGAATGCGCAGTTTCGCGCCGACGTCGAGGCGGCACGCCTGCAGGGTCTGGCCAACGCGACGCTGGCGCAGATGCAGCAGCAGGCGCCGCTCACCGACGCGGTGGTCCAGGCCGAGTTCGACGCGCAGGTGGCGCGCGCCGGCAAGCTCGAGTACGACTTCACCCAGCTGCTGTTCGACAACGGCGACGACGCACTGAAGGCCGAATCGGAGATCCTCTCGGGCAAGCCGTTCGCCGACGTGTACAAGGTATGGCACACCAAGGCCAGGCAGGCCAAGTCGTTCACGCGCGTGCGTGGCGATCAGGTGCCCCAGGAACTGGCAAAGGCGCTGTCGGAGCTGAAGAACGGCGAGACCACCAAGGTGCCGGTCAAGACCCGCTTCGGCTGGCATGTCGTGCATCTGGACATCGTCAATCCGTTCACGCCGCCGCCGTTCGAGCAGGTCAAGGACAGCGTGCGCCAGACGATGCTGCGCCGCATCGGCCAGGAGCGCCTGCACCAGCTGAAGGAGCAGGCCAAAATCGAATATCCGCCCGGCGTGACGCCGCCCGCGCCAAAGTCCGAAGCCGAAAAGCCCGCGGCCGAAGACGTCGACAAGGCCATCGACGCGGCCAAGAAGAAGGACTGATCAGGGCAGCTCGATCTTCCCGGGCGCGCTCCAGGACGAGGCGCGATGCTCGGCCACGATTGTCGTGTAGATGCCGCCGCGCACGCCGAATTCGGCGCTCAGGCGCATGTAGCGCGGCGCGGTCGCCGCAACCAGGTCGTCGAGGATGCGGTTGGTGACGGCCTCGTGGAATGCGCCCTCGTTGCGAAAGCTCCAGACGTAGAGCTTCAGCGACTTCAGTTCAACGCAGCTGCGATCCGGCACGTATTCCAGGTGCAGCGTGGCGAAGTCCGGCTGTCCGGTCTTGGGGCACAGGCAGGTGAACTCGGGAATCCGCATGCGGATGGTATAATCCCGATCCGGCTGCGGATTTGGAAACGTCTCCAGGGTTTTGCTCGGGGCGGTCGACATGGCCGGGAAATCCTTCGTGACTCTTGCGATGCAGCGACGGGCGCGCACGGTAGCTCAAGTGTCAGTCCGCCACAACTTTGACATGCCAGTGCAGTCTGGGTCCATGCGGCACGCGCGCGCTTGCCTGACTGCGCACGTGGCAGCGTGCGCGAGCAGCGCGGCTGTTCCTAAGGGCGGATGCCGGGATGGCGCCAGCCGCGGCGGGATGCGCGGTCGTTCAACAATTCATTGAGTGCACAATGCGACTGACCACAATCAAGCTGTCCGGATTCAAATCGTTCGTCGATCCGACCGTACTGCACCTGCCCACCAACATGACCGGCATCGTCGGTCCGAACGGCTGCGGCAAGTCGAACATCATCGATGCGATCCGCTGGGTCATGGGCGAGAGCGCGGCCAGCCGCCTGCGCGGCGAGGCGCTGACCGACGTCATCTTCTCCGGTTCGACCGGGCGCAAGCCGGTCGGCAGCGCGACAGTGGAGCTGATCTTCGACAACTCCGACGGCCTCGTGGTGGGCGAGTTCGCCAAGTTCAACGAGATCTCGGTCAAGCGCAACGCCAGTCGTGACGGGCAGTCGCAGTATTACCTCAATGGTGGGCGCTGCCGGCGCCGCGACATCACCGACCTGTTTCTCGGCACCGGCCTCGGCGCACGCAGCTACTCGATCATCGAACAGGGCATGATCTCCGAGATCATCTCGGCGCACCCGGACGAATTGCGCGGGCACCTGGAAGAAGCCGCCGGCATTTCCAAGTACAAGGAACGGCGCAAGGAAACCGAGAGCCGCATCAAGGCCACGCGCGAGAACCTCGAGCGCCTGAACGACGTGCGCGAGGAGGTCGAAAAGCAGCTCGAGCACCTCAATCGCCAGGCCAAGGCCGCCGCGCGCTGGCAGGATCTGAAAAACGAGCAGACACGACGCGAAGCCGAACTGCGCGGGCTGCACTATCGCAGCATCGCCAGCGAGCTCGAGGAACATGCCGGCGCGATCAAGCTTGCGGAAATCGAGATCGAGGCGCATGTCGCCGAACAACGCCAGGTCGAGGCGCAGCTCGAGGCCCACCGCGAAAAGCACCACACGGCAACCGAACAGCTGAACAAGGTGCAGGGCGAGGTCTACCGCGTCGGTGGCGAGATCGCCCGCGTCGAACAGCAGATCCAGCACAACCGCGAGCTGGGCGAGCGCCTCGAGCGCGCCCGCGTCGAGACCCAGAAGGCCTGGGCCGAACTCGATGAGCATATCCGCGCCGATCACGGCCAGATCGAGACACTCAAGGCGGCGCTGGGTGACGGCGAGCCGAAACTCGACCAGCTCAATGCCGCCGCCGCGCGGACTGCCGAGCAGATGCGCGGCGCCGAAAACCGCCTGGCCGAGTGGCAGGCGCAGTGGGATGCCTATGCCAAGGCGAGCGCCGAAGCCGGCCAGGCGGCGGAAGTCGAGCGCACGCGGCTTGATTTCCTCGACCGCCAGTCGCTGGAAACGGGCCGCCGCCTCGAGACGCTGCGCGCAGAAAAGAATGCGGCCGATTTCGAGGCGCTCAATCGCAGCATCGAGCAGCTGAGCGGCGAGCACGACACGCATCGCGAAAAGGTCGACACCTTCACCGCGCAGCTCGGCGAACGGCGCAGCGCGCACGATGCCATCGTCGAGTCGGAGCGTGCGAACGCCACGCAGCTGAACGAGGCGCGAACCGAACTGCAACGGCTGCGCGGACGGCTGGCTTCGCTCGAGGCGCTGCAGCACGCCGCGCTGGGACAGGAAAAATCTTCTGCGAACGACTGGTTGCAGCAACTGGGCATCGACAAGCCGCAGCGGCTGGCCGAAACGATCGAGGTCGTCGGCGGCTGGGACAATGCGGTGGAAACCGTGCTGGCCGGCTTGCTCGAAGGCGTCATCGTCGACGACCCGCTCGAGCACGCGCACGGGCTCGCCCAGTTGCGTGGCGCGGATCTGGCGCTGATCGCGGCCGGCGGCAGCGGCGAAGCCCCGGCAGGCACGCTGGCGGCGCACGTGCGCGGCCCGGTGGCCATCATCGGTGTGCTGGCTCAGGTCCACACGGCCGGATCGCTCGAGGAAGCGCGCGCTGTTGCGTCGCGGCTGGCGCCGCACCAGTCCGTCATCACGACCGGCGGCGAGTGGTTTGGACACGGCTTCGCGCGCGTACGCCGCGGCGGCGCGCAGGCCGGCATGCTCGCGCGCGAGCGCGAGATCCACGCGCTCAAGGGGCAGATCGACGCGTTGCAGGCGCGCGTCGAGGCACTCGGCCGGGAAATCGACGAATTCAAGGCACGCAAGGCCGAGGCAGAACGCGCGCGCGACGATGCGCAGCGCGAACTGTATGTCGTGCACCGGCGCGTCGCCGAACTCGCGGGGCAACTGCAGAGTCATCGCGGCAAGATCGAGACCGCGCAGGCGCGGCTGGCGCGGATCGATTCGGAGAGCGCCGAGCTCGAAGCGCAGCTCGAAGCCGGTCAGTCGCAGACACGTGAAGCGCGCGCCCGGCTGGAAGACGCCGTCACGCGCATGGGCGACCTGGAACAGCAGCGCCAGCGCCTCGACGCTGAACGGCGCAGCCTGCTCGAAGCGCGCGAGGAAGCGCGTGCCAACGCGCGCGAGGCGGCCGAGGCGGCGCACCTGCATGCGCTGAGCATCGAGTCGAAGCGCTCGGCCGTTACGTCGCTGGAGCAGGCGCTGCTGCGCATGCACGGCCAGCTGGCGCAACTCGAAGCGCGCAAGGCCGAGATCGCCGCGCAGCTGGCGTCAGGCACCAATCCGCTGGGCGAGCTCGAGGCCGAACGCCAGACCTACCTGAACCAGCGGCTTCTGGTCGATCGCCAGCTGGTCGAGGCGCGCAAGGCGCTCGAAGAGCACGACACCGAGTTCCGCGGCTACGAGCAGGAACGCCACCGCATCGAGCATCTGCTCGGACAGAAGCGCGAAGCGATGTCGGAGCAGCGCCTGGCGCATCAGGGCCTGAACCTGCGCGCGCAGCAGTTGCACGAGGCGATCACGGCCGCCGGTCATGAGCTGGAAGCGGTGCTCGCGGCATTGCCGGCCGGCACCGATCCGGCAGAGTGGCAGGAACAGCTGGCCACTTTGGAGCAGAAGATCAAGCGCCTCGAACCGGTCAATCTCGCGGCAATTTCCGAATACGAGGAGCAATCGCAGCGCAAGAACTACCTCGACGCGCAGCTCGCCGATCTGAACACGGCGCTGGAAACGCTCGAATCGGCGATCCGCAAGATCGATCACGAAACGCGCCAGCGCTTCAAGGAAACGTTCGACCGCGTCAACACCGGCCTGCAGGAGTTGTTCCCGCGGCTGTTCGGCGGCGGTCACGCGTACCTGGAGCTCACGGGAGAGAACCTGCTGGACAGCGGCGTGTCGATCATGGCGCGCCCGCCGGGCAAGCGCGTATCGAACATCACGCTGCTGTCCGGCGGTGAGAAGGCGCTGAGCGCGGTTGCGCTGGTGTTCTCGATCTTCCGCCTCAACCCGGCGCCGTTCTGCCTGCTCGACGAAGTCGACGCGCCGCTCGACGAGGCCAATATCGGCCGCTTCTCGCAGCTGGTTGCCGAGATGAGCGAACGGGTGCAGTTCCTGTTCGTCACCCACAACAAGGGCACGATGGAAGCGGCGCAGCAATTGTGCGGCGTGACCATGCGCGAGCCGGGTGTATCGCGCCTGGTGCAGGTCGACCTGGCCGAGGCCGCGAAGCTCGCCGGCGCCGCCTGAACTGCCGGCAACCGTGCTACGCCGCGCTAACGCACGGCCGTGTACACTTCGCCGATCCCGAGTCGGCGATGCGCTGCGCACCGGATCCAGCGCGCCGTCGCGGACGCCGGTTGTTGGCACTTGATGCTTGGAGACGAGGGCTCATGGGCTGGAATCCATCGATAGGCATTCCGCTGGCGATCGCCGGTGCGATCGTGCTGGCGCTGATCTATTTCTTCGGCCGGCCACGCAAGCCGGGCCAGGGGCGGCGCATGCCCTTCCTCGGCGCCACGGGCGGCCGCGATTCGCTGCCGCGTGACGGTGAGCGCGTCGAGCCCACCCTCGGCGACGTGCCGCGACAGGGAGAACTCGAGGTCGAGCAGGATGCGGCAGGCGACCGTGAAATCGTGCTCGATCCGTTCGTCACCCCGCGCGCTCCGGCCGGCCCACCGCGGCCGGCAGCGGGTATTCGCCCGGAACAACCGATCGATCGCATTGTGACCTTGTTCGTGTCGGCGCGTGCCGGCCAGACGTTCAGCGGCGCCAATCTGATCGTTGCCGCGGAAAAAGCCGGGCTTACGTTCGGCGACATGGGAATCTTCCATCGCCTCATGCCGGGCAAGCCGCAAGCCGGTCCGGTTTTCAGCATGGCGAACATGATCAAGCCCGGCAATTTCGACATGCGCCACGTGGACGAACTTCGCACGCCGGGCGTCAGTTTCTTCATGACGCTGCCCGGACCGCTGCCGGCACTCGATGCATGGGATGCGATGCTGCCCACGGCGCAACGCCTGGCCGAGCTGCTCGACGGCAATGTGCTCGACGAGGAGCGCAATGCACTCGGCCGCCAGGGTGTCGCCCACATCCGTGACGAACTGCGCGCCTATGACCGCAAGCAGGAACGCAGCCAGATCAGGTTGCGCTGACAGAGGCAGACGGAGAAGGAGGGAAGCAGAGGCATGGGGCGAGGATTTCGTGCGCCGTACCTTGCACGACCTCGACAGTGCCTTCCTTTCTTCGCTGTTCCCGCTTTCGCTCTGCCTTCTTCCCTAGTGTGAATGTTCTATCGCCAGCCGCTACGTTTGGAATGCCGCAGCAAGCACGTGCTGCGCCCTTCCGAAATCTTCCAAGAGGCGAAGACATGGCGAACAGGAAAAATCCGCGCAACAGCAAGTCACACGTGGCACAAACTCCGATCGACAGCGGACCCATCTGGCTCGCCGGGGTCGGCGCCGTGTCGCTGGCGCGCAAGCAAGGCGGCATGCTGCTGGGCGAACTGGTCAGGGAGGGCCGTCGCCTGCAGGTCGAGGCCACGCACCTGCTACGCGAGGCGCGTGCCGACGCACAGGCCCAGGTCGCAGGCCTGCTGACGCCGGTCAAGGGACGCCTGCGGAGCGGCGTGAAGGAGGCCGCGGCCGCCGTGCAGGCGGGCGTCACCGGGGTGCTGGCGCGCCTTGGAATCCCCAGCAAGGCGGACATCGACGAACTGTCGCAGCGCGTCGGCACGCTGAGCCGCCAACTCAAGGCCGGTGCTCGCCGCTGACGTCCGGTCGGTGAGGCCGGCTCGAACCCGTCGCGCCGCAACTGCAGGGTGGCCGCGTGAAGCGACCATCCTGTTCGCACGGATCACGCCTGACGATAGGCCCGGGCGAGCGTATTGAGGTGCGCCCGCTCGGTATCGCGCAGGAATGGCGCGATCAGCAGCATGACCTGATAGATGCCGTGGGTGAGGTCGTCCTGATCCGACTCGGCGCGGCCGTTGCGAACGATGTTGAAGTTCATCCAGAAGGTCGCGACGAGCAGCACGTTTTCGGCCGTTGCCCCGATTTCGTCCGGCGTTGCACGCATCACGCCGGCTTCGACGAGCCCGCGCAACACCTCGCCGGCGCTGGTCGCCGCGCGGCTGAGTATCCGCGCGAAATGCGCCTTCAGCCTGCGGTTGCGTGACAGGATATCGACCAGGTCGCGGTACAGGAAGCGATAGTCCCACATGCACTCGAAGACCAGATGCAGTTGCATCCACACGTCTTCGAGATTCGGCAGCCGCCCCTCGGGCACCAGCAGGGTCTGGTCCATGCGCGCCTCGTAGCGCGCGAACACCTGCTCGACGATGTCTTCCTTGTTGCGAAAGTGGTAGTACAGATTGCCGGGGCTGATTTCCAGTTCGTCGGCGATATGGTTGGTCGTGACGTTGGGCTCGCCCTGGGCATTGAACATCGCCAGGCTGGTTTCGAGGATACGCTCCCTGGTCTGGCGCGGAGCCATGCGCGCGCGGGAAACTTCAGCCGCCGAGCTTCTTCACGAGGTCGGTGTATTTCTGCATGGCTTCGTCGCCCTTCATGCCCTTGAGCTTGGCCCAGGCCTCGTACTTCGCCGTGCCGACAAAATCGAAGAAGCCCGGCTTCGGTCCGGAAACATCGCCCTCCGAACCCTGCTTGTACAACGCATAGAGCTTGAGCAGCGTGTCGTTGTCGGGGCGTTCGGGCAGTTTCTTGACGTCCTCGGCAGCCTGCTCGAACTTCGCTTTCAGATCGGACATGACAATCCCCGGAATTGCGAGCTCCATTGTAGAGAGTGCGGCCAATCGGGCCGCTGCCTGATCGTCAGCATCGGATCGATGACAACGATTGCCTCATCATGGACGATCGCAAAACGGCCTGTCAACGCGACTTTCGCGCGTGCAGCTATTGGAAAGCACACGAAGGCGGGGCTATCTTAGCGGCATGGCCGGAGATCGACCGCGGCCGAAGCAGGCGAGGGGAGCGACATGACGTATTTCGTGACGGGCGCGACGGGGTTCGTCGGCCGACATCTTCTGGCCAGACTGCTGGCGCGCAAGGGCGATGTCCATTGCCTTGTGCGAAAGGCGTCCCAGGACAAGTTCGAGGCGCTGCAGGCCAGCTTCGGCGCCGACGGCAAGCGCCTGATCGCCGTGCATGGCGATCTGGCCAGGGCGGCTCTGGGCGTGAGTCCGGCCCAGCGCAAGGCCCTGGCCGGAAAGGTCAGGCATTTTTTCCATCTCGCCGCGATCTACGACTTGGCCGCCGACGCACCCAGCCAGGTGACGGCAAACGTCGGCGGCACGCGCCACGCCATCGACCTGGCCGGGCAGCTGAAAGCCGGCTGCTTCCATCACATGAGCTCCATTGCCGTCGCCGGCTTGTATCCCGGCGTATTCCGCGAAGACATGTTCGCGGAAGCCGAGGATCTCGATCATCCGTACTTCAAGACCAAGCACGACGCGGAAAAGCTCGTGCGCACGGAATGCCCGGTTCCATACCGCATCTACCGTCCTTCGATCGTGCTCGGCGATTCCAGGACCGGAGAGATCGACAAGATCGACGGTCCGTACTATTTCTTCCGCGCGCTGAAGAAGCTGCGCCAGGCGCTGCCGCAATGGATGCCGGTGATCGGCATCGAAGGCGGGCGCGTCAACATGGTGCCGGTGGATTTCGTCGCCGACGCCACCGATCACATCGCGCACAAGGCCGGTCTGGACGGCGGCTGCTTCCACCTAACCGATCCGGCGCCGCGCCGGATCGGCGAGGTGCTGAACATCTTCGCGCGCGCCGGTCATGCGCCGGAGATGACGATGCGCCTGGATGCGCGCATGTTCGCGTTCATTCCGTCGATGGTGAAGCAGGCCCTGGCGGGCCTGCCGCCGGTCAAGCGCTTCACGAATGTCGTGCTGCGCGACCTGGGCATTCCGGCCGACGCGATCCGCATGATCAATTATCCGACCCGTTTCGATGCACGCGAGGCCGAACGCGCCCTGCGCGGCACGAAAATCCGCGTGCCGGATCTCCAGACCTACGCGTGGCGCCTGTGGGACTACTGGGAACGCCACCTCGATCCGGACCTTTTCACCGATCACTCGCTCAGCGGCAAGGTCAAGGGGCGCACGGTGCTGATCACGGGCGGTTCGTCCGGCATCGGCAAGGCCGCCGCGCAAAAGATTGCCGCGGCCGGTGGCAAGGTGTTGATCTGCGCCCGCGGCGCGGACGAACTGGAAGCCGCGCGCAAGGAAATCGTCGATGCGGGAGGCATCTGTCACACCTACGTGGCTGACCTGGCGGACATCAAGTCTTGCGACGAACTGGTGCAGAAGGTCATCGCCGAGCACAAGGGCGTCGACATCCTGGTCAACAATGCCGGCCGCTCGATCCGGCGCGCAATCGCCTCGAGCTATGACCGCTTCCACGATTTCGAGCGCACGATGCAGCTGAACTATTTCGGTTCGTTGCGCCTGATCATGGGCTTCCTGCCAGGCATGACCGAGCGCCATCGCGGCCACATCATCAATATCTCGTCGATCGGCGTACTGACCAACGCGCCGCGTTTCTCGGCCTATGTCGCGTCGAAGGCAGCGCTCGACGCGTTCTCGCGCTGCGCGCAGGCCGAGTTCTCCGACAACGGCATCCACTTCACGACCGTCAACATGCCGCTGGTCAAGACACCGATGATCGCGCCGACCAAGATGTACGAGTCGGTGCCGACGCTGACGCCGGACGAAGCGGCCGAAATGATCTCCGAGGCCATCATCGAGCGGCCGGTAAGGATGGCCACGCGCCTGGGCACGTTTGCGCAGATTTTCTATGCGCTGGCGCCGCGCGCGTACGAGATCCTGATGAACACCGCGTTCCGCCTGTTCCCGGATTCACCGGCGGCCAAGGGCATGAAGGGCCGGAGTGAACTGGAAGCGCAGCCGACCAGCGAACAGGTCGCGTTCGCCTCGCTGATGCGCGGCGTCCACTGGTGAGATCCGGCACGGACGGCGTTGCCCTGCAACGCCGTCGTGAGCGCTAGCGTTTCTTCTTTTTTGCCGCTGCTGCCCTGGGCGTCGCTTTCGCCGCCGGCTTGCCGGCCGGTTTCGGCGCCGGTTTCGGTGCGGGCTGGACCGCGCGCGAGGTCGCGCCGGTCACCTTGGCGACGGTGCGCTTGACGCTTTCGCGCGCCGCCAGCTGCACGTCCTCGATGTCCTTGACCAGATCGCTCAGGTCGTCTTTTGCACGGCGGATGCTGCTGGTGAAGGTTCGCGTCAACGTCGCCGCCGGCTTGCCCAGGTCCAGGCGCCGGACCTCGCGATTGAGCTCGTCGACACGCCTGATCAACTCGTCGAGTTCCTTGCGGCCCGGCACGCCGAGCTTGCCCAACGCGCGCGACACGCGGTTTTCGAAGACCTGTTCGAGCTTGTCCCAGGTCTCCTGGGTGCGTTCGCGCACCTGCGTCACGCCCGTTTCGACCGCGCCGCGCACCTCGCCGACGGTGCCGGTTGCGATCTTGCGTGTCTTCTGCTCGAGGCTCGAGCCCTCCCGCATCAGGGTTTCGAACAGCTTGCCCCCTTCGCCCTGGGCCTTGGAGAAGGCGCCCAGACCCGCCAGCCAGATCTGCTGGGCCGATTCCATGATCGTTTTTCCGGCCACCTTGCCGGCATCCGCCGGCTTGCTGGCGGGTTTCGACTTCAATTTGGCTTTCGCCATGATCTCCCTCCCGGTGTCGTTTTCTTGTTCTCTTCCGGCTGCTGCGCCGGACGCATTCAAACTGTAGCTGGCGCCGATAGTATATTCACAGTAGCACGCCGCAATGTGGAAAAAGCGACCCTGTGCGGACGCGCGGCTGCCGCCGGTCAGCCGAACTGCTGGTCAAGCAACTGCGTGATTTCCTTCTCGATCGCCGGTTTCATCATGCCGAGCAGGAAACCCAGTTCCGCCGCCACGTGCACCTCGCTCGCCGTGACCCGGATCGAGCCGGAAACGCCGGGCCGGCTGAACTGCAGCGTGTCGCCCGACCATTTGCTCTGGATCTCGAACTTCCTGCCGATCGCGGCCGCAGTCTTGTCTACCGAAGCCCTGGCCTGCTTCAGCGATTTTCCGTGCTTGCGCCGGATATCGATAGTGGACATTGGATCGAGCTCCAAGGAGGATCGGGCTGGCGTGTCGAGGCCGCATATGCCGCCCGGTCGCTATCATGCCGCAAACCGGAAACGGCAGGTAATCCTTCCCGGGGACGGGACGTCGCGGGCGGGGCGGGGCGTGACGCGGGCAAGCATCGGGTAGCACGGGCGCATGTGCTAAATTGTCGGGATGGACAGGGACTGACGGTACACGGCATGCGTCTGCATTTCCCGAACAACGAGCACGCAGATCTGCTGGTCGCGCCGGGCGATACCGGCATCGGCGCAGCGAGCGACAACACGCTCGTGCTCGAGCGGCCGGGCATCGCGGCGCACCATGCCAGTCTGCACGTCGGCGACCGCGGCTTCGTTCTGAGCGTGGTCGATTCGTCGGCGCGCGTGCACGTCAATGCGCGACCGGTCCGTGAAAAGGCGATCCTGCGCCTCGGCGACGTGGTCAGTCTGGATACGCTGCAATTCATCCTCAAGCCCGATCGCGACGCCAGCATCCGCACCGAACTGCCTCCGGCCCAGCCGGCGCCTTCGCGCAGCGACGAAGACGCGGCCCGCAACCGCACTGCGCCGCCGAAAGCCGTGTTGCGCGGAGTTTCCGGCAGCTACTTCGGCAGGATCGTGGCGCTGCGCGGCCGGCTGACGATCGGCCGCGACAGTGATTGCGACGTGGTCCTCGACGAACCGGAAATGGCGCGGCGCCACGCGGTGATCGAAAACAGCGGCGACAGGATCTACCTGCGCGACCTTGGCTCGACCAATGGCACCTACGTCAATGGCGTGCAGGTGCGCAATGCCGTACTGCATCCGGACGACCAGATCGCGTTCGACCACAACCGATTCCTGCTCGAGGCGCCCGGCTTGCCGGGTCGCGACCAGGTTCTCATCGACGAACGCAACGCGCCGAACATCACGCAGACCATGCGTGCAGTCGACCTGCCGGAAGAGAAGCCGTCGGCGCGGCCGGCTGCCGCTTCCTCGCGCAACGATATCTGGTGGCTGATCGGTGCCGCAGCCTTGATCGGCCTGGGCATTGCGTTGCTGCTGCTGGTCAAGTGGTGAAGGCAGCCGGGCGGCGGCTCTGATTCCGATCCAGCGGGGCTGCGTGTCGTGCTAACTCCGGGTTCGTGCTTCGCCGCGGGATTGTGCTCGCCCGGCGCGCTTTGTCGCGCGCCTGCCGATGCGGCAATTCGGCGCGCGCTATACTGAAAATCCGCACGGAACGCAGTCACGCCAGAGGAGCGCGGCTAACCAATGTGGCCGGCCAACGCCTTTCGATTCTCGCCGAGTATTGTCGCCGTGCTGGACGCGACGGACAGCAGCATTGTCGACGTCAACCCGGCGTTCGAGCAAACGCTTGGCATTGCGCGTGCCGAAGCGGTCGGAAAGCGATCGATCGACCTTGGCGTCTGGGCCGATGTCCAGACGCGCGGTTCGATCTGGATGCGCATACGCAGCGCCCAGCGTGTCTGTGGCGACGTCGTTGCGATGCGCTCGCGCGACAGCCGCATTCTGCACGGCAGACTGTACGCCGAGTTGTTCGAGCTTGACGGGCGCAAGTACGTTTTCGCGATCATCCAGGACATTGCCGATGGCGACGGCGCAGCGTCGCGCACCGGGGAACAGACGGCGATCGACAGCTACCGCTCGCTGTTCGACGCGGCAGCCGAGGGCATCTACCGCAGTCTTCCCGAGGGCGGTTTCGTCGACGTCAACCTGGCCATGGCCAGGATGTTCGGTTATGCGTCGCCGGCCGAGCTGCTCAGTACGCCGCATCGGCCCGAGGAGGAGTGGTATGTCGACCGGCGGCATGCCGGCAACCTGATCGCGGAACTGAAGCGCGAGGGTCGCCTGGTCAACGCGGTCTCGCAGATGTACCGGCGCGACCGCAGCGTCATGTGGGTTTCGGAAAACGCGCGCGTGATTCGCGGCGCCGACGGACAGATTGCCTTCTACGAAGGCACCGTGGTCGACATCACCGAGCGCGTGAATGCGGAAATGCGCCTGCGCCAGTCGCAGGCGCTGTACAAGACCCTTGTCGACAACTGCCGCGACGGCGTGTTCCTGGTGCAGGACAACCGGATGCTGTTCGCGAACAAGGCGCTGTGCGACATGCTCGGCTATCCACCCGGCCAATTGCCGGTCAGCTACATGGACTTCATCGCGCCGCAGTCGTATGCGGGGCAGCTCGAGCGCTGCGCACAGCGCGAAGGCGGGTCGCGCGAGATGTTCGAGTCCGAGGTCATGATGCTGCATGCGGACGGATCGCAGCGCTTGATGCTGGTTACCAGCGTCGCCGTCGACTACGAGGGCCGCATCGCCAGCACCGGCACGATCCACGACATCACCGACCAGCGGCGGCGCCAGGAAGCGATCATCGCGGCCGAGCACAAGTACCGGACGCTGTTCCGCAACTCGGTGACCGGCATGTTCCAGAGCCATCCGGACGGCCGCCTGCTCGAGGCAAACGATGCGATCGCGCGCATGCTCGGTTACGCCGACGCCACCGACATCATGGCGCGCGTGCACCACATGGACCAGATCTACGCCAATCCGGAGGGACGCGACGCGCTGATCGCGAAGCTGCTGAAGGAAGGCCGGGTCGTCGACCATGTGTTTCCGGCGCGGCACGTCGACGGCAGCCAGGTTCTGGTCAACCTCAACGCGCAGGTCGTGCAGGACGAGAGCGGCCGCGTGCTGCACATCGAAGGTTCGGCCCAGGACATCACCGCGCGCCTGCTGGCGGAAGACGCCCTGCAGCGTTCGGAAGCGCGGTTCCGCACACTGGTCGAGCACAGCCAGGTCGGCGTCTACATGATGCTCGACGATCACTACACCTACGTCAACCAGGCCTTCGCATCGATGTTCGGCTATGCCGAGGGCGAACTGATCGGCGCCGATTTTCGCGTGCTTGTTCCGCCGGAGTCGCGCCAGCACCAGGAGCAGCGCTACCGGCGCCAGTCGCCGAGCCAGGGCAACCGCGGCGACTATGGCGTGACGTTGATGCGCAAGGATCGCGTGCGCATCGAGGTGGTCATCAGCGCGGGACGCATCGACGTCGACGGCAAGATCTACACGACCGGCACGATTCGCGATGTCACCGAGCAGCACCGCGTCCAGCGCCAGCTCGAACACAACGCCACCCACGACCTGCTGACCGGGCTGCCGAACCGCGTCTACTTCGAGCAGCTGCTGACCCAGGTAATTGCCGGCGCGCGCCGCACCGGCGATTGCGAATATGCCGTGCTGTTTCTCGACCTGGACGGGTTCAAGGTCGTCAACGACAGCCTCGGTCACGCCAGCGGCGACCTGTTGCTGGTCGAGATTGCCGGCGCCTTGCGCACGCATCTGGGCGACCAGGTGACGGTCGCGCGTTATGGCGGCGACGAGTTCACGTTGCTGCCGCTGGGCCCGTGTTCGCGCGGGCAAGCCGAGCACCTGGCGCAGCGCATCCTGACGCTGCTCGGCGCCTCGTTCGAGATCAACGGTCATCGCGTGTTTTCCGGCGCGAGCGTCGGCGTGGTGCTGGGTCGACCGGACTACGCCTCGGCCGACGACGTGCTGCGCGATGCCGACACCGCGATGTATCGCGCCAAGGCCAGGGGCAAGTCGGCCTACGTCATCTTCGACGACGCCATGCATGCCGCGGCGCGGGAGCGGCTGAAGATCGAGACCGAGTTGCGTCTGGCCCTGGAACGCGGCGAGTTTCGCGTGTTCTACCAGCCGATCGTCGACATGCGCGGCGGTGGCGTGCAGGGCTGCGAAGCGCTGGTGCGCTGGCAGCACCCGCAACGCGGGTTGCTGTTGCCCGCCGATTTTCTCGGCGTGGCGGAAGAGGCCGGGCTGCTGGTCGCGCTCGACTGGTGGATGCTCGAGCAGACCTGCCGCGACCTGATGCGCTGGCAACAGCGCTTCCCGGCGCATGCCGGGCTGGTCGCCAGCGTCAACATGAACGAGCGGCAGTTCGCCGACCGCGACCTGGTCAGCAACATGCGTCGCATCCTCGATCGCATCGGCCTGGAGCCGCGCAAGCTGGCGCTGGAGATAACCGAAACGATCTTCCGCGGCGGCCGCGAGGAGGCACAGGCACGTCTGAAAAGCCTCAAGGCGCTGGGCGTCTCGCTGGTGGTCGATGATTTCGGCACCGGCTATTCCTCGCTCGACTCGTTTGCGACATCGGCCTTCGACGCGCTGAAGGTCGACCGCAGTTTCGTCAGCGACGTGACCACCAACTTCCGCCATGGCGCGATTGTGCGCACCATTACCGGATTTGCGGAAAACCTCGGCTTGCGCCTGATTGCCGAAGGTGTCGAGACGACGGAGCAGGCGGTGTTGCTGCGCGACCTGGGCTGCACGCTGGCGCAGGGCAATCTGTACTCGCCGCCCGTTCCCGTCGACGCCATGGAGCGCATGCTGGAATCCGGCCTGCCCGTCTGGGAGAACGGTCGCGCGGACGCCGTTGCCTGAGGGTGGGCAGCTGCGCGCATCGATCGAGGCATCGCGTGCTGCGCTGCGGCATAATGGCGCCTGATCATGCGGAGCAGTCCATGAGTCGCGGATTCAACTTTGCCGCCGGCCCAGCGGCCGTGCCGGAAGCCGTGCTGCGCCAGGCGCAGGCAGAATTGCTCGAGTGGCACGGCGCGCGGGCGTCGGTCATGGAGATCAGCCATCGCGGCAGCCTGTTTGCCGAACTGGCGGCCGAATCCGAACGCGACCTGCGCCTGCTGCTGGACATTCCGGGCAACTACAAGGTGCTTTTCCTGCAAGGCGGTGCGACCCAGCACTTCGCCCAGCTGCCGATGAACCTGGCCGCCGGCGGCCAGGTCGCCGACTACGTCGTGACCGGCCACTGGAGCGAGAAGGCGGTGCGTGAAGCCGCACCGGTCGCGCGCATCAACGTCGCCGCCAGCGGCGCGACCGGTAATTTCCGCAGTCTGCCGCAGCGAGCCGGCTGGCAATTGAGCGGCAACGCCGCCTACGTGCATTACACCCCCAACGAGACGATCCATGGCGTCGAGTTCCCGTCGATACCCGATGTCGGCGGCGCGCCGCTGATCGCGGACATGTCATCGAGCATTCTGTCGCAGCCGATCGACGTGTCGAAATTCGGCGTGATTTACGCCGGTGCACAGAAGAACATCGGCGCTGCCGGCCTGGTAGTCATGATCGTGCGCGAGGATCTGCTGGCGCGATGTCCGCCGTCGCTGCCCAAGATATTCAACTATGCCGAGCATGCGGCGCAGGGTTCGATGTTGAACACGCCGAACACGTTCGGTTGGTATCTGGCGGGTCTCGTGTTCAAATGGCTGCGCGCCGAAGGCGGGCTCGAAGCGATCGGAGCGCGCAACCGGGCCAAGGCGGAGCTGCTTTACGGCTACATCGACAGCTCGGGTTTCTATTCGAATCCGGTGGCGCGGGATGCACGCTCGCGCATGAATGTGCCGTTCACGCTGGCGCGGGAGGCGTTGAATGGCGCGTTCCTGGCCGAGTCCGAAGCCGCGGGCCTGCTGGCATTGAAGGGACACAAGGCGGTCGGTGGCATGCGCGCGTCGATTTACAACGCGATGCCGCTCGAGGGCGTGCAGGCGCTGGTGGATTTCATGCGCGACTTTGCCCGTCGTCACGGGTGACGTTTGGAGAACATACCAATCCGAAGAACCATTCACCATGAAGACACGGAAAGGCGCGGAGGAAAGAAGATTGAACCACGCAGAACACGGAGAACATCGGAAGAGGCAATTCAAGGTACTTTCAGCTTCTTTCTCCGTGTTCTCCTGCTGTGCTCCGTGTTCTCCGTGTAATGCTGTTCTTCTCGCTGCGAATTTTTGAGAATTCTTATGGCGACCAAAGGCAAAGAAGCGCACAGAGTGAAAGGCGCCAAGGCGATGAATCTGGCCGACGTGCGCGCACGCATCGACGGCATCGACCGGACCATCCAGGAATTGATCGCCGAGCGCGCCGGCTGGGCGCAACGCGTCGGCAGGGCCAAGGGCCCGCTGAAGGCGGCGGTAGACTATTACCGGCCCGAGCGCGAGTCGCAGGTGCTGCGCATGGTAATCGACCGCAATACCGGGCCGCTCGCCGACGAAGTGCTGGTGCGCCTGTTCCGCGAAATCATGTCGGCATGCCTGGCGCAGCAGGAACCGCTCAAGGTCGGATATCTCGGTCCCGAAGGCACCTTCAGCGAGCAGGCCGTGCGCAAGCACTTTGGCCACTCCGCGCACGGGCTGCCGCTGGAAAGCATCGAGGAAGTGTTCCAGGAAGTCGAAGCCGGCCACGCCGATTTCGGTGTCGTGCCGGTCGAGAACTCGGGGCAGGGCACGATCCAGGTCACGCTCGACATGTTCCTGACTTCGAACCTGAAAATCTGCGGCGAGGTGGAACTGCGCGTGCGCCAGTATCTGCTGTCGCGCACCGGCCACATCGAGGACATCGAGCGCGTCTATTCGCACCCGCAATCGTTTGCGCAGACCAAGGGCTGGCTGCGCGCAAACCTGCCGAAAGCGGAGAAGATTCCGGTGTCGAGCAACGCCGAGGCGGCGCGGCGAGCGCGCAATGCGGACGATGCCGCGGCGATCGCGGGCGAGGCAGCCGCGCACGTCTACGGCCTGCGCAAGGTCATCATGAGCCCGATCGAGGATCGCGACGACAACACGACGCGCTTTCTCGTGCTAGGGCGCCAGTTCTTTCCCTCCTGCGGGCACGACCGCACGTCGATCCTGGTCTCGATCCGCGACCAGCCCGGCGCATTGTTCAAGGCGTTGAGCCCGTTCGCACGCCACGGCATCAGCATGAACCGGATCGAATCGCGCCCGTCGCATCACGCCAAGTGGGAATACGCCTTCTTCATCGACCTGGCCGGGCACATCGACGATGAACCGATGAAGCGCGCACTGGCCGAACTCGAACCGCAGATTGCCGAGATCAAGATACTCGGTTCGTATCCCGTGGCGGTGCTGTGACGCGACGCTCGACGTGGCCGAGCGTTGCATGTCCGAGCGGAGGCGGGTGAGGCCCGTGCCGGACAGGGCGATTTTCGACGCGGTTGCGCTGGCCAATGCCGCCACGCGCAAGCTCGGCGCGTACGATCCCGGGCACGACCTGCCGGCACTGCGCCGGCACTTCGGCGCGGCGCTGGCGGAACTCGGCTCGAACGAGAACCCGCTCGGTCCGAGCCCGCGCGCCATTGCCGCGATTGAAGCGGCGCTGCCGGAACTGCTTCGTTACCCGGACCCCAAGGGTGGCGCGCTGAAGGCCGCGCTGGCGGCGCATCTTGGCGTCGACGCCGCGCGTATCACGCTCGGCAACGGCTCGCACGAATTGCTGATGCTGATCGCGCAGTGCTTCGCCGACGCCACGGTGTCGATCGCCTTTTCCGAATTCGGATTTGCCGTCTTCCCGATCGCGACGGCCGCGGTGGGCGCACTGCCGATTCGCGTGCCCGCGCTGCCGCGCGATCACGCCGACATGCCGCGCGGACACGACCTCGGGGCGCTGGCTGCGGCCGTGCGCGACGACACGCGCCTGCTCTACCTGGCCAATCCGAACAATCCCACGGGAACCTGGTTCGACGACGCGGCGCTGGAACGTCTCCTGGCTCGCGTGCCGCCGACAACCCTGGTCGTTGTCGACGAGGCGTATCACGAGTACGTCAGTGCTGCAGGATTGACCGGTGCGCTGCAATTCCTGCCGCGCTTCCCGAACCTGATCGTGACGCGCACGTTTTCCAAGGCGTACGCGCTGGCCGGCCTGCGCGTCGGCTACGCGTTGAGCGCGCCCGAGGTCGCCGCCGTGCTCGAACGGTTGCGCGAATCGTTCAACGTCAACGGCCTGGCGCTGGCCGCTGCCGAGGCTGCGCTTGGCGACCAGGCGCATGTCGCGCGCGCAAGGGACTGGAATCGTGTCGAGCGCGACGCGCTGGCCGCGCGCCTGCGCGCACATGGCCGGCGCGTGCTGCCATCGCAGACGAATTTCGTGCTGGTCGATTTCGGCCGCGACGCTGCACCGATCGAGCGTTCGCTGTTCGAGCGCGGCGTGATCGCGCGGCCGATGGAAGGTTACGGCCTCGGCGATTGCCTGCGCATCAGCGTCGGTACGCGGGCGGAAAACGAGCGTCTGCTGGACGCATTGAAATGACTCCGGCGGCTCGCGTCGACTGGGTCAGCATGCCGGCCGGGCCGCTGCGCGGCGCGATCCGCGTGCCGGGTGACAAGTCGATCTCGCATCGCGCCGTAATGCTCGCGGCACTCGCCGAGGGCACCAGCCGCATCAGCGGGTTTCTCGAGGGCGAAGACACGCGCGCCACCGCGCGCGCGTTCGCGCAGATGGGCGTGCGCATCGAAACACCCAGCGCCAGCGAGCGCATCGTCCACGGCTCGGGCCTGCACGGCTTGCGCGTGCCGGCAGGCGCAGTCGACTGCGGCAATGCCGGCACCGGCATGCGCCTGCTGACCGGATTGCTGGCCGGTCAGGCATTCGATTCGACCCTGGTCGGCGATGAATCGCTCTCGCGCCGGCCGATGCGTCGCGTGATCGATCCGCTGGCGCAGATGGGTGCGCGAATCGACGCCGGGCCCGGTGGAGTTCCGCCGCTGCGAATCCACGGCGGCAAGCGCCTTCAAGGCATCGACTACCCGCTGCCGGTCGCGAGCGCGCAGGTCAAGTCGGCAATCCTGCTCGCCGGCCTGTATGCCCGGGGCGAGACGAACGTGCACGAGCCGCATCCGACGCGCGACTACACCGAGCGCATGCTGCGCGCCTTCGGCTGGCCAATCGAATTTGCCGCGGGTTCCGCACGGCTGACCGGCGCACACACGTTGCGGGCGACCGACGTTGCCGTGCCGGCCGACTTTTCCTCGGCCGCATTCTTCCTGGTGGCCGCGACCCTGGCGCCGCGTTCCGAATTGCTGATCGAGGCGGTCGGCATGAATCCGCGCCGCATCGGCTTGCTGGCCGCCTTGCGCCTCATGGGCGCCGATATTCGCGAGGAACACCCGCGTGAATTCGGCGGCGAGCGAGTTGCCGACCTGTTCGTGCGGCACGCGCCTTTGCGCGGAATCGATGTGCCGGAGCATCTCGTGCCGGACATGATCGACGAGTTCCCGGCGCTGTTCGTTGCGGCCGCCGCGGCCCGCGGCACGACGCGTATTCGCGGCGCGGCCGAGTTGCGGGTCAAGGAATCGGACCGGATCTCGGTCATGGCCAGAGGCCTCGCGGCCCTGGGCGTGGACATCGAGGAAACGCCGGACGGGGCCGTCATCGAGGGCGGAGTGCTGCGCGGGGGCAATGTCGACTCGGGTGGCGATCATCGCTGCGCGATGAGTTTTGCTGTCGCGGGCCTGATAGCCCGTGACGCGGTGCGAATACTCGATTGCGCCAATGTCGCCACGTCGTTCCCGGGATTTGCCGAGCTGGCTCATCGCTGCGGATTTGATCTTTGCTAGGGGAAGGAAAAGATGAACCACGAAGGACACGAAGTACACGAAGGAAGAGCCACGAAGAAGAGCGCGGGAATACGAAAGGCAGCGCGGGGTTGGGCCGTCTGCTGTCGCCGCCTTCAGAATCGAAAGGCCTTGCTCCTGTTGGCGTGTCCGCCGCGGTTGGTCGTGTCTTGTGCGCGTGTGCAGGGTCTCACATGAGAAAGGCCGATACAGCGGTTCCCGTATTGACGATCGATGGCCCCTCGGGCTCCGGCAAGGGCACGATCAGCCGCGAGGTTGCCGACGCGCTGGGTTGGCATTTGCTGGATTCGGGCGCGCTGTATCGGGCGGTCGGCTATGCTGCCAGCATGGGCGGCCTCGACCTTTCGGATGCCGAAGCGGTGACGCGCTCTGCGCAGGAGGTCAGGATTGCGTTTCGCGCAGCCAAAGAAGGCGGCGAGACGCGCGTGATCGTCAATGGTCACGACGCAACCGACGAGATACGCACCGAAACCTGCGGCGCGGCCGCTTCGGCGATCGCGGCTATCCCGGGAGTCCGTGCGGCGCTGGTCGACAAGCAACTGAGCTTCCGCAGGGCGCCGGGACTGGTTGCCGACGGCCGCGACATGGGCACGGTGATCTTCCCGGACGCCGACCACAAGGTGTTCCTGACGGCCAGTGCCGAGGAACGTGCGCGGCGTCGCTATAAGCAGTTGAAAGAAAAGGGCTTGAGCGTTACACTTGCCGCCCTTTTGCGTGAGATCCAGGCGCGCGACGTACGCGACGCCGAGCGCGCGGTGGCTCCACTGAAGCCGGCGACCGACGCGGTGCTGATCGATTCGACCGGTACGCCGATCGAGTCCGTGGTCGCCGCAGTACTCGCCCTGGTCAGGCCGGCCTGACGCAGAAGCTGTTTCGACAGGATTGTTTTACGGATCGGGTGCTGCCCGGTTCGCGGTCCCGCCTTCGCTGGCGGGGAATTGCAACGGTGCCGAAAGGCACTACTACAGGTGGATCAAAGTCTCCATTAATCAATAGATTGGAGCTTGATCTTGAGACAACTTGGAATCAACATGACTGAGAGTTTTGCCGAACTGTTTGAACAGAGCCAGACGCTGGCCAAATTGAAGCCGGGCACGATCGTTTCCGGCATCGTCGTCGAAATCCGCAACGACGTCGTTGTGGTCAATGCCGGACTGAAGTCCGAGGGCATTGTGCCGATCGAACAATTCTGGAACGAGCGTGGCGAGCTCGAAGTGAAGGTCGGCGACGAGGTGAAGGTAGCCCTCGACGCGATCGAAGACGGCTTCGGCGAAACGCGCCTTTCGCGCGAAAAGGCCAAGCGCTCGCTGGTGTGGGACGAACTGGAAACGGCCCAGCAGGCCAACGCCACGGTCACCGGCAAGATTTCCGGCAAGGTCAAGGGCGGTTTCACGGTCGACATCAAGGATGTCCGCGCATTCCTGCCGGGCTCGCTGGTCGACGTACGTCCGGTCTGCGATCCGGTGTTCCTGGAAGGCAAGGAACTCGAATTCAAGATCATCAAGCTCGACCGCAAACGCAACAACGTCGTGGTCAGCCGCCGTGCGGTCGTCGAGAGCGAGCACTCCGAGGAGCGCGAGCAGCTGCTCGAGCGTCTGCAGGAGGGCGCGGTCGTCAAGGGCGTCGTCAAGAACCTCACCGACTACGGTGCGTTCGTCGACCTCGGCGGCATCGACGGCCTGCTGCACATCACCGACATGGCGTGGAAGCGCGTGCGTCATCCGTCCGAAGTGGTCAACGTCGGCGACGAGCTTGAAGTCCGCGTGCTGCGTTTCGACCGCGAGCGCAATCGCGTTTCGCTCGGCCTCAAGCAGCTCGGCGAGGATCCCTGGGTCGCGATCAGCCGCCGTTATCCGACCGGCACGCGCCTGTTCGGCAAGGTCTCCAACGTTACCGACTACGGCTGCTTCGTCGAGCTCGAACCGGGCGTCGAAGGCCTCGTGCACGTGTCCGAGATGGACTGGACCAACAAGAACGTCAATCCGGCCAAGATGGTGCAGGTCGGCGACGAAGTCGAAGTCATGGTGCTCGACGTCGACGAAGAGCGCCGCCGCATTTCGCTCGGCATCAAGCAGACCCAGGCCAACCCGTGGGAAGCGTTTGCCGCGATCCACAAGAAGAACGACCGCGTGTCCGGCCAGATCAAGTCGATCACCGATTTCGGCATCTTCATCGGCCTGGACGGCGGCATCGATGGCCTTGTCCATCTGTCCGACATCTCCTGGCAGGCGACCGGCGAAGAACTCGTGCGCCAGTTCAAGAAGGGCGATACGGTCGAGGCGGTCGTGCTTGCGGTCGACCCGGAGCGCGAGCGCATCTCGCTCGGCATCAAGCAGCTCGAGCAGGATCCGTTCGGCCAGTACATGGCGGCGCATCCGCGCGGCAGCATCGTCAACGGCACGGTCAAGGAAGTCGACGCCAAGGGCGCCACGGTCGAACTGGCCGACGGCGTGGAAGGCTACGTGCGCGTGTCGGATATCTCGAAGGACCGCATCGATGACGCCTCGCAGCACCTGAAAGTCGGCGACAAGGTCGAAGCCAAGTTCATCGGCATGGACCGCAAGGGCCGCGTGCTGCAATTGTCGATCCGCGCCAAGGACGACGAAGAGATGCAGCAGGCACTGGAGGACTATCAATCCGTTTCTGGCGGAACGACCAAGCTCGGTGCGCTGCTCAAGGAGCAGATGAACAAGTCCGAGTAACAAATCGCGGCAGCGGCCCGGATTTTCCGGGCCGCACCGTGGTGGCGTCGAACGCGCGAATCATCGACTCATTCCAATAAGACTCAAGAAGCGATCCTAGCGTCCATGACCAAGTCGGAGCTGATAGAAGCACTCGCCGCACAGCAGAGCCACCTGGCGTTCAACGATGTCGAGCTCGCGGTGAAAAACGCGCTCGAACAGATGAGTCAGGCTCTGGCGCGCGGCGAACGTATCGAAATCCGCGGCTTTGGCAGCTTTTCGCTGCACTACCGTCCGCCGCGCATGGGGCGCAACCCGAAGACCGGTTCGGCGGTTGCCCTGCCGGGCAAGCATGTTCCGCACTTCAAGCCGGGCAAGGAGTTGCGCGAGCGCGTCAATGCCGCGCTCGAGAAACGTACGGCGGCTCAGGTCTGAGCGGCGCTGGCTGCGCCTGTCAGCCGGCTACATTGCTGAAAACCGCTTCCGGACTTCACGACGCATGCGCTTCGGACTGATCCTGCTGGTGCTGCTGTTCGCGGTCGCTGGCGCTGTATTCGGCTCGCTCAACGGGCAGGCCATCGATCTCGATTTCTATTTCGGCCAGGTCGTTCTGGGCAAGGGCGCGGCATTGCTGTGCGCGCTGCTGGCCGGCTGGCTGCTCGGCGGGCTGCTGGTCTACTTGGGCCTGGTCGTGCCGTTGCGCCGCCGCCTGCGCCGCCAGACGCGACAGCTGCGGCAGCTCGAGCCTGCCGCCGTGCCTTCCGACGTTGCCGGCGCGCCGCCGGAGCGCCGCCCATGATGCCGCCATCGCCGATACTGGTCGTCGTGCTCGGGATGCTGTTGCCGGTCGCTGCGCTTTCCGGCTGGATCATCGGCCGGCGCAACAGCGAGCGCTCGCGCCGCGCCGGCGTCAGCGAGCTGTCGTCGAGCTACTTCCGCGGCCTGAACTACCTGCTCAACGAGCAGCCGGACAAGGCGATCGAGGTGTTCCTCAAGCTCGCCGAATTCAATCGCGACACCGTCGAGACGCATCTGGCGCTCGGCAACCTGTTCCGCCGCCGCGGCGAAGTGGATCGCGCGATCCGCGTCCATCAGCACCTGATCGCGCGCCCGAATCTCTCCGACCAGGAAAAAACCATCGCCTTGCTCGAACTGGGCGAGGACTACATGCGCGCCGGCCTGCTCGATCGTGCCGAGACGCTGTTCACCGACCTGATCGCGATGGACGCGCAGGTGCCGTCCGCGCTGAAGCACCTGATCAGCATCTACCAGCACGAGAAGGACTGGAACAAGGCGATCGACCACGCACGCCGGATCGAAAAGATCAGCGGCGAATCGCAGGGTCCGGTGATCGCGCAATTCTATTGCGAGCTGGCCGAGCAGGCGCGTGCGGCCAGGAATTTCAGCGAAGCGCACGAACATCTGCAGCACGCCTTCGAGGCCCAGCCGGAGTGTGTGCGCGCCTACATCGTGCTCGGCCATCTGGAAATGCAGGAGAGCCGGCTCGATGCGGCGGCCGAAGCGTTCGAGCGCGTGGCCACGCTGGATGTCGATTTCGTGCCGGAAGTGCTGGTGCCGCTGCTCGACTGCTATGCGCGCCTGCAGCAGATGGAGCGTGCTGAGAAATTCCTGCTCGATGCGATCGAACGTTCGCAAGGCGTATCGCCGGTGATCGCACTGGCGCGCATGTACGCGAGCACGCGCGGCGAGCAGGTGGCGATCGATTTCCTCACGCGCCAGCTGCGCCAGCGTCCGTCGGTACGCGGGTTGATGAGCCTGATCGGGGCCACGCTGCACAAGTCCGAAGGCGAGGCGCGCGAGAACCTGCTGATTCTGCAGGACCTGACGCGCAAGCTGATCGAAGGGCAGGCGATGTACCGCTGCAGCCGCTGCGGCTTCGGTGCCAAGGCGCATCATTGGCAGTGCCCGAGTTGCAAGACCTGGGGATCGGTAAGGCCCATCCACGGCGTAGCCGGCGAGTGAACCCGTGAAAACTCGTGCGCTTGGCCTGATCGTCCATGAAACCAGGCGCGCCGGCGGCGCTCGCTGCGGTGTTTTCACGGCTTCGCCCGCAGATTGACGTGCGTGAGTGCGGACACCGTCATGGAATTGTTCGGATCGCTGCTTGCAGGCTTCGCGGTCTCGGCGTGCGTGACCTGGCTCGCAATCCGCTACGCGCAGCGCCGTAACCTGATCGATCATCCGGGACAGCGGCGCTCGCACAGCTCGCCGACGCCGCGCGGCGGCGGCATCGGCATCGTGGTGGCGGCACTCGTCCTCTACGTGTTCGAAGCGCTGCTGTTGCCGCGCGAAGCAACACCGGACCTGTTCGCCTGCGCGTGCGCCGTTGCACTGGTTGCGGCAGTGAGCTGGATCGACGATCACGGCGGCCTGGCGGCGCGCTGGCGGCTGCTGGCGCACTTCGCGGCGGCCTTGCTCGTCCTGCTCGCGCCTGAAGCTGCCGGACTCGGGTACTTCGCCTCGGGCCATCCGGTGGCATTCGCGCGGGCGATAGTGCTGGCAATCGCCCTGCTGGGCACGGTCTGGTCGATCAACCTGCACAACTTCATGGACGGCATCGACGGCCTGCTTGCCTTGCAATCCCTCTTTGTCTTTCTGGCTCTGGCCGCGCTGGCCTGTTCGGTCGGCGCGGTCGCCGATGCATGGCATCTGTGCGTGCTGGCTGCCGCGGTTGCGGCGTTCGTTCCGTTCAATTTCCCGCGAGCGCGCGTGTTCATGGGTGACGTCGGCAGCGGAGCGCTCGGCCTGCTGATCGGCATCGCCGTGCTGCGCCAGATGAGCCTGTCCGGTATCGCGCCGTTGAGCGGAGTCGTGGCATGCTCGGCGTTCGTCGCCGATGCCACCTGCAATCTGCTTTCGCGCATGCTGCGCGGCAGGCGCTGGTATAGTGCGCACCGCGAGCACCTGTACCAGTGGATGGCGCGTTCGGGCATGTCGCATGGGCGCGTGGTTGCCTGGTACATGGGCTGGAACTTGTTCGTCGTCGTGCCGGTCTTGTACGCGATGAATGCCGGCGTCGAGACGGCGGCCGCGACGCGGCCGTTGCTCAGCGCATGGCCGGGGGTTGCCGGCATCTACGCGCTTGCTGTGGCATTGTGGATTTATGGAAAATGCTGGTGTCTGCAGAAAGTGAAATCGCAACGTCGTCATGCAGCGGCTCGTCATGCGGCCGCGTAGCCTGATCGCCGCAATTCACCCGCGCCTCGCCGTCGTGCTGCACGACCTGGCGATGGTCTGGATCGCCTGGATCTCGACCAATTGGCTGCGCTACAGTCTCGAGGCAAATCCGCCGCCGTTCGCCTGGTTCACGCCGGAGATCGGCATCGCGCTGCTCGCGCAGGGACTGGTGCTGTGGTGGACAGGCCTGTACAAGGGCCTGTGGCGCTTCGCCAGCCTGCCGGACCTGTGGAACATCATTCGCGCCTGCGTGATCGGTTCGATCGCGATCGCCATCGCGCTGTTTCTCTACAACCGCCTCGCCACCGTGCCGCGTGCCGTTCTGGTCATCTATCCGGCGGTGCTGGTCGTGCTGCTCGGCGCGCCACGCATGGCATACCGCTACTGGAAAGACAGCCGTTTCGACCTTGCCACCCGCGTGCCGGCCAAGCGGGTGCTGGTGCTGGGCGCCGGGCGCGCCGGCGAGACGTTGTTGCGCGAACTGGCTCGCGAGAACCGCTACCAGCCGGTAGGCGTGCTGGATGACAACCCGGCATTGCGCGGCGCGAGAGTCCACGGCGTGCCGGTGCTCGGCGCGCTCGAGCGGCTGCCTGAACTGGGCGGCGAAGTCGCCGCTGAAATGCTGCTGATCGCCATGCCGTCGGCAACCAACGCGCAGATGCAGCGCGTGGTCGAACTGTGCGAGCAGGTGAACATCCCGTTCCGCACCGTGCCGCGCCTGCAGGATGTTGTCGCCGGGCGCATGAACTTCAACGAATTGAAGGAAGTCGCGATCGAGGACCTGCTCGGTCGAGAAGCCGTGCAACTCAACTGGACCGCGATCCGCACCGGTCTTTCGGGCAAGCGCGTGTTCGTCACCGGCGGCGGCGGCTCGATCGGATCGGAGCTGTGCCGGCAGGTGGCTCGCCTCGGCGTCGAATCGCTGACGATACTGGAACTGTCGGAATACAACCTGTACCGGATCGAGCAGGAACTGCGTCGCGAGTTCCCGGAACTGCTGGTCAACGCCGTACTCGGCGACTGCGGCGATCCGGCCACCGCGGAGCGCGCTTTCGCGCTCGCCCGTCCGCAGGTCGTGTTTCACGCTGCCGCATTCAAGCACGTGCCGCTGCTGCAGACGCAGTTGCGCGAGGCGTTTCGCAACAACGTGATCGGTACGCAAGTCGTCGCGCAGGCCGCCGATCGCCACGGGGTGGCCTGCTTCGTGCTGATTTCGACCGACAAGGCGGTCAATCCCACCAGTGTCATGGGTGCCTGCAAGCGCGTGGCGGAAATCTTCTGCCAGAATTTCTCGGCGCGCTCGGCGACGCGCTTCATCACCGTGCGCTTCGGCAACGTGCTCGATTCGGCCGGCAGCGTCGTGCCGTTGTTCCGCGAGCAGATCCGTGCCGGCGGCCCGGTTACGGTCACGCATCCGGAGATATCGCGCTACTTCATGACGATACCGGAAGCCTGCCAGCTGATCCTGCAGGCCGGTGTGCTCGGCGCGGGTGGCGAAATCTTTGCGCTCGACATGGGCGAGCCGGTCAGGATCAGCTACCTGGCCGAGCAGATGGTGCGGCTGGCGAACAAGGTTCCAGGCCGCGACATCAACATCGTCTACACCGGGCTGCGGCCCGGCGAGAAACTTTTCGAAGAGCTGTTCCACGCCCAGGAAAGCTACCAGAGCACGCGCCATGCGAAGATCTTTCTGGCGCAGCCGCGCAGCATGTCATGGGACCTGCTCGGCGCGCAGTTGCGCCAGGCCGCCAATGCCGTGCGCGACTATGACGAGGACGCGCTGCGCCGCTGCCTGGTGAATCTGCTGCCGGAGTTCTCGGAACGCGGCCCGCTCGAGGAAGCCGAGGTCGTCCCGATCGTTCGCTCACAGGCTTGAGCCATCGCGATAGGAGATTGGGAGCTTGAGCCACGGGGGACGCAGAGAAGACGAAAGGACAAAGACCGGGTTGGGGACGCGGATTGCAGCGCCTTGTCCGATCGATCAGAGATCCGATCCAAGTCGGTGAGTGTTTTTTTCCCGCGGCGGTTTTGCGTGCGAAGCGTGAAGACCGAACCGCGTTAACATGAAGCAATTGCTCTTTTCCGTGTTCTGCGTGGTTCAATCTTTTGCTTTGGAGCCGTAATGAGTGGACCGTTGCGCAAAGTGGTATTTCCCGTCGCCGGGCTCGGCACGCGCTTTCTGCCGGCGAGCAAGGTGGTGGCGAAGGAGATGCTGCCGGTCCTCGACAAGCCGTTGATCCAGTACGCGGTCGACGAGGCCGTCGATGCCGGCGCAGACACCCTGATCTTCGTGACCAACCGCTACAAGCATGCGATAGCCGACTACTTCGACGTTGCCTACGAACTGGAACACAAGCTCGAGCGCGCCGGCAAGACGGATCTGCTCGCGCTCGTGCAGGGCGTGCTGCCGAAGCATGTGCGCTGCATCTTCGTCACGCAGGCCGAGGCGCTGGGGCTGGGTCACGCTGTCCTGTGCGCCAAACCGGTGGTCGGCGACGAGCCGTTCGGCGTGATCCTGCCGGACGATCTGATCTGGACCAGCCCGTCGCAAGCCGGCGGCGCCGGCGCGCTGCGCCAGATGGCCGAGTTCGCCATCGCCGAGAAAGCCAGTGCCATTGCCGTCGAGGAAGTACCGCACGACCAGACTGACAGGTACGGCATCGTCGATGCGGCACCGATCAGCGATCGCGCTGCACTGATCAAGTACGTCGTCGAGAAACCGAAACCGGCCGTTGCGCCATCGAATCTCGCGATCGTCGGCCGCTACGTGCTGCCGGGCCGCATCTTCGGCCTGCTCGAATCGACCAGGCCGGGCGCCGGCGGCGAGATCCAGTTGACCGACGCGATTGCGGCCTTGCTGGCCGAGCAGCGCGTGCTGGCATACCGGTTCCAGGGAACGCGGTTCGACTGCGGCAGCAAGCTGGGTCTGGTCAAGGCGACGCTGCATTTCGCGCTGCAGGACCCGACGCTCGCTGCCGCCACGCGCGAATTCGTCAACGCGTCGCGCTAGGAATGGGCGTGGACGCGGGCGCGAATCCGCATGGCACTGACACGGTCAAGGTGGTGATGCTGCCGCTGGTGGGAAATCTCGTCGTGTTTCTGGCGCCATCCACGGCTGCCGCATTGATCGCTCTGGGCCTGTGCCTGGCAGCGGCATTCCTTTCGTTGCGCAATATCCTTTCGCGCCGTCGTGCCTTCGGGTATTTGCTCGGCGTGGTCTGGGCGCTGCTCGGATCGGCCTTGCCGATATTGGTCATGAGCTTTTCGATCGGCGGGCTGGGCCCCGGGCGCTGGTGAACTGCATGGACCTGAGCTACATCCTCAACCATCTCGGCGAAGACCGCGAAAGCTGGCGTGGTGCGGTGTCGCCGCCGATCTATCAGAGCTCGATCTTCGCTTTTCCGAGCGTTGCGGCATTCCGCGACGGTTTTCGCGACGAGTTCCGCCGCACGACCTACACGCGCGGCAACAACCCGACCGTCGAGATCCTGCGCAAGAAAGTCGCGGCGCTCGAAGGCGCCGAAGATTGCCTGATGTTCGGCAGCGGCGCCGGCGCCATCTCGGCCGCGGTGATGGCCAGCGTCGGCGCCGGCGATCACGTGGTCTGCGTGCAGCGGCCCTATTCGTGGACGCGTGCCGTGGTCAGGGACCTGCTCGGTCGCTTCGGCGTCACGAGCACGTTCGTCGATGGAACGGACATCGCCAATATCGAGCGCTCGCTGACGCCGCAGACGAAGCTGATCGTGCTGGAAAGCCCGAATTCGATGACGTTCGAGATCCAGGATCTGGCGGCCGTCGCCCGGCTTGCACGCGCACGCGGCATCCGCACGCTATGCGACAACAGCTATGCGACGCCGCTGAACCAGACGCCGATCGCACTCGGCATCGACATGGTCGCGCATTCGGCCACGAAATATCTCAACGGTCACAGCGATGTGGTGGCCGGCGCCTTGTGCGCCAGCGAGAAGATCATCCGCGAGGTGTTTCGCGGCCCGTTCATGACCTGCGGCGCGATCCTCTCGCCGCACGATGCGTGGCTGATGATTCGCGGCTTGCGCACGCTGCCGATCCGGCTGCAGCGCATCGCCCAGACCACGCAGCAGGTGCTCGCTTTCGTCGAAGGGCATGCTCGCATCGAGCGCGTGTACTATCCGACGGCGGCGTCCAACCCGCAATTCGCTCTGTCGCAACAGCAGATGCGCGGCGGCAGCGGCCTGCTGACATTGCAGCTGCGCGTCGACGATGTCGCCGGCGTCGAGCGCTTCTGCGATTCGCTCGAGCGCTTCCTGATGACGGTTTCGTGGGGCGGCTACGAGTCGTTGCTGTTTCCGGTCTGCGCGGTGCACCCGGCAAATGCGCCGATTCATGGCGCCGGCCTTCCGCTCAATCTCGTGCGCCTGTCGATCGGTCTGGAGGAACCCGAGGTGCTGATTGCCGACATCGCGCGGGCCCTGGAAGCAATTTGAGTTCCTCCGCTGCGCCGCGGCGCGCGCGGATGCATTGGACCGGTCGACCGGTTATTCTCGAAGGACAGCCATGGAGCTTCCGATGCATCGTGTGTTGATACCTGCCGCAGCGCTGCTGCTGGTCGGCTGCCAGTCGCTGGCGGCCGGCGGAGCATCCGGCCGTCCCGACGCGGCCGCGCGCGATGAACTCGCGAGGCTGGCCGCGGCAGTGGCAGGCGAGTACGACAATCACGAGCAGGTCGCGCACGCCGGCAACGGCGTGACATTGATGCATGTTGCGCACGATCTGCGTGTCGTCGAACAGCAACGCGACCACGTCGACTGGGTCTGGCGCCTGCGCTCCTCCGGGGGCAGTCCGCTGACATCGAGCTGGCTGATGCGCGCCCAGGCGAGCGAAAACGGCCGCCGTATCCGCATCACTCCCTACCGCCCGCTCGATGCCGCAGCAGCCGAAGCGCCGTTCGCCACGGACCCGAAGGCAAAACCGTTCCGCTTCGTTGCCGAGCAATGGGCCGAGCTGGCGCCGTGCGCACAGGATGGCGCGTGGGAAGCCGGCAAGTTCAGCGCGGCTGCCAATGTCGAGGCCTGCAGCGTGCTGCTGCCGGGCCTGGGCGAAGCAGCGGCGTTGCTGCCGCTGCGCTTCTCGATCGACGGCGACATGCTGCACGTGGCCACGTTCGCCGATTCGCCGCGCGGCGCCGATGCTGCCGAAGACGCGCGGCGCGTGCGCTGGTTCGAGGGCTGGGCGGCGATCAACGGCGGCGGCCCGCAGGCCAAGGCCGGCAATCAGGACTGGCATTTCGATCGCGACCTGCGCCTTTCCAGCGAAGGCGGCCGCGCCGCGATACGCTGGCGCGACGGCGCCGCGAGCGGATACACGCTCGAGCTCGAACGCACGAACTACCCGGAGCGCAAGCTCGTCGTCCTGCAGCTGAATGTGATCGAGGATGCCAGCGGCAAGGCGCTGACCTATGTCTGGACCGATCCGCAGGCGGCGGCCATCGGCTTGAACCTCGGCTGGCTGCAGGCAGGTTTCAGCCTCGCGGCGCCGCTTCCGGCGAAATAGGGGCCGTCACGCGACGGCGCCGAACAACGCGCCGACTCCGGCCGTCACCGCGAGCGCAAACGCGCCCCATATCAGAACCCGCCACGCGCCGGCGATCATGCTGGCGCCGCCGGCGCGCGCGGCGACCGCGCCCAGGGCTGCCAGCAGCACGAGTGAACCGACACTGATGATGCCGATCAGGTGTGCGTGCGGCACGGCAAGCACGGCCAGGAGCGGCAGCAACGCGCCGGACGCGTAGCTGACCGCCGATGCCAGCGCCGCCTGCATCGGGCGCGCTTTGAGCGCTTCGGAAATGCCGAGCTCGTCGCGCAGGTGTGCATCGAGCGCATCGTGTTCGGTCAGTTGCACGGCGACGTCATGCGCCAGCTGCGGCGTCAGGCCGCGCTTGACATAGATTGCCGCCAGCTCGCGCAACTCGCCGGCGCTGTCGGTCTCCAGTTCCTTGCGCTCGGTTTCGGTCTCGGCCTCCTCCATGTCGGCCTGCGAGCTGACCGAGACGTACTCGCCGGCTGCCATTGACATTGCACCGGCAACCAGGCTGGCAACTCCGGCGGTCAGGATCGCCTCGTGCGACGCGTGCGCCGCGGCGACGCCGACGATCAGGCTGGCAGTCGACACCACACCGTCGTTCGCTCCAAGCACGGCCGCGCGCAGCCAGCCGATGCGGCTGGTCAGGTGCCGTTCGCGGTGATGAAGGCGACGTCGTGGCATTGTCTTTCCCTTTGCGTCTACGGGTCGGCCGCGCCTGGCATTATCTTTTAGTGTCGACGCGCACGTCGAACTCGCCGTCGGCGACCCTGGCGCGAAGCGGCGTGCCGGCAGGTGCCTGCGCCACTGAGCGGACGATTTCGCCCGTGGCCGGGTCGGTGAGAATCGCATAGCCGCGCTGCAGCGTTGCCAGCGGGCTGACCGCATTCAGGGCGCGCGCAAGTTCGCGCGAACGCGACCCGGCGAGCTGCAGCCGGGCGGCTGACGAGCTGCGCAGGCGGCGCGACAATCCCTGCAGGTGCTCGCGCCACAGCAGCACGCGCGAGCGCGGGTGGCTGCGGCGCAGGCGCAGGCGCAAGCCGCGCAGCCGCTCGCGGCCCGCACGCAGGCGCGTGCCCGGATGCAGCATGCGCAGGCGCGCCTGATCGTGGTCGACGCGTTGTGCCAGCGCGCGCAGGTGCCGGCGCAGCGTCGACGTCAGCACGTAGCGATCGCGTTCGATGCGGCGCCGCAGTTCCGCTGCATCGCGCACCAGCAGCTCGGCCGCCGCCGAAGGCGTCGGTGCGCGCAGGTCGGCGACGAAATCGGCGATCGTGAAGTCGATCTCGTGCCCGATCGCCGAGATCACCGGAATCGTGCTGGCATGGATCGCGCGTGCGACACCTTCGTCGTTGAACGCCCACAGGTCTTCGATCGAGCCGCCGCCGCGCGTCAGCAACAACACGTCGTGGCGCGCCGCCTTGCCCGCCGCGCGCAGCATCTTCATGATTGCCGGCGGCGCCTCTCTGCCTTGTACCGCAACCGGCAGGATCTCGATCTCGGCGAGCGGGAAACGGCGCGCAATGACCTGCAGCACGTCCCGTATCGCGGCCCCGCTGGGCGACGTGATGATGCCGATGCGCCGCGGCGAGACCGGGATCGTGCGCTTGCGCGCGGCATCGAACAGCCCTTCGGCGGCGAGGCGGGCCTTCAGCGCCTCGAAATCGCGCAGCAGCGCGCCTTCGCCGGCTTCCTCCATGTGCTCGACGATCAGCTGGAATTCGCCGCGCGCCTCGTACAGGCTGACGCGGGCCCGCGCCAGCACGCGCTGGCCGTCGGCCGGCTTGAAGCGCAGGTACTGGGCTTTCATCCTGAACATCGCGCAACGCACCTGTGCCTGCGCGTCCTTCAGGTTGAAGTACAGGTGCCCGGAAGCCGGGCGCGAGCAACCGGAAATTTCCGCCTCGATCCAGACCAGCGGAAAGGAATCCTCCAGCAGGTCGCGCGCCATGCGCACGAGTGCGCTTGGCGTGAGCACGTCACGGCCGGGGGGCTGCGGCGGGAGCTGAAGGGGCAGGGACATCGAACGCGCAGGGTAACCCGCGTGAACGTCCCGCGCCAAGACTCGATCCCGATTCAGGCGGCGCCGGGCGTCGCGATGAAGCGATCGAGCGCCTGCGCGGCCTGCGCGCGGACCTTGCCGCGAAGCATCGGCGTCCAGCCCAGCAACAGGCCGGGCGGGCCCAATGCCTGTCGCGACCAGCGCCAGAAATCGAATTCGTCGATGTGTTGCGCGATCATTCCGTCGGCCAATCGAAAGCGGGCACGGATGACGTTGTGCACCTGCCTGCCTGTTCCGGAAAACGTGTACCAGGCCTGCCAGTCGGCGCTTGCGCTCGAGTCGTCGCTGACCAGACCGGCAAATTCGACGCGCAGGTCCGCGCCGCGCGAGCAGAGCATTTTCCACATCGCGCCGATGCGCGCGCCGCGCAGGTCGAATACGGGGTCACGAAATGTCGCGTCGGCGGCGTAGCAGGCGGCCATGGCTTCGCCATCGCGCCGCTGGAAGGCGCGGTAAAAGCCTTCGATCAATTCGCGATTCGCAGGGGCGTTCATGCGGGCCTCCGGTCAAGGGCAGCGGTCGAGATCGATGCGGCCTTCGACCTGTGTCGCATGGCATGCGTGCAATTTGGGATGACCGGGTCGCATCCACGCAGGCAGGTTGCGCCACTGATCGCTTTCACTGTCCTTCCAGGGCCTGCTTGAGGCGCCTGACCGCCTCGGCCGATTCGGCTTCGATGCGACGGCGCACGAACAGGCGGTCGAGCAACTCGCCCAGCAGGTTTGGCATCGCGTAGACGAATTCCCGGCGAAATGCAGTGTCGTCGCCGCTTGGCGCGAGCGTATAGGTGATCGTGCCGTCGCCGCCGCCGGCGACCTGCCCGCCGATGGCCCAGCGCGACGGCGCATCGCGCGCGACAACTCGCCAGGTTATCGAACCTTTGCGTCCGGCAACACGAAATTCCTCGGTGACCTCTTCGCCGACCTGCAGCGAATGGTCGGTCGCGCCGTGCAGGCCGAGGGAGGATGGATGCCAGACCAGCCAATGCGCCGGCGTCGTCACGAAGTCGAACACCTCGGCGATCGGCCGGGCGATGGTGGTTGTCGTCACGATCGTCGTCATTGCGGCAGCGCAAGTCAGTCGACGTGTGCTGCGCGCACGCGATGGTACGGAAAGTCCTCGGCAAAATCGGCGCCCTGGTTGGAACCTTCGATGCGTGCGGTGAAAGAGCCGTCGTTGTTGTGCCGGTAGATGATGCGCTTGAGGTGGTCGCCGTTGCCCGCGTTGACGAACACGGCCTGCGTGCCATCCCAGCTCTGCAGCGGGAACTCGACCGGCGGCTTGCCGCGCGGCTGGGCGACGTAGAACACGCCGTCGGCGCGCACCGAAATGCGCATGAATTCGAACGAGGCCGTTGTTCCATCCTTGAGCGTGCGGCTCATGCCGAGCATCAGGTCCGACGCGGGTGACGTCCAGATTTCCTCGATGCGGCGGCCGCCGTCATCGTTGATCCACGTTCCGGCGAGCCAGGACAACACGTCGAGCTTGATATGGGCCGTGGCGGTCGTCGCGTCGCGGCCATGGTCGCTCAGCTGCGCGTCGAACCACCGGTGCACCGCGGCGACGATTTCGGGCGTATGGGCACTGTAGGTGATCTCGGCGCCGCCTTCGATTTCGCGATACGTGACATCGAGCTCGTCCGGTCGGGACGCACGGATTTCCGCCAGCCCCGGCATGTCGGCTCCGTGGATGGTCGCCGGCTGGGTAAAGTCGCGACGCGCAAACGCGTCGGCGATTTCGCTCAGGTGCGTGCGGATCATCGCAACCTGCCCGGGTGCGTCGCCGCGCACGCGCACACGCTGCACTCCGCCATCGGCCGTCTTGTCGAAACTGTGGGTCGTCCGGTCGAGCGCAAACGGCATCACCTGCGCACCCTTGTCGCGAACGTCCTGCTGGCGCGCCGTTTGCCCGGCAGCGAAAGGCGGGCCAAGCAACCCGAGCAGGACAAGAATCAGAACAGGATGTCGTTGCATCGGGCGCTCGCCTCGCTACTCGGGCCGTAGGGCAGCCGGTTCGCCGCCTGATGGGCCATAGAAGACGACCCAGGCGGCGAAATCCGTCGTGAAGTTCTCGAAGCGATGCCCGACATGGGCGGCAACGAACAGCGCGTCTCCGGCGCAGAATGGCGAGCGCTCGCCGGCGACAATGAATTCGCCCGATCCGGAAATTACAAAGTATACTTCGTCACGGTCATGCGGTGTCTGCGGATCGGAACCGACCGGTGCGTAGATCTCGACTTCGAGCGTGCCGTGCCGAAACGCCTCGATGAAGCGCTCGCCGTCGGGCCAGCGGGACGTCACCGGCCCCGGAAGGCGCGCGAGCAGATCGGCGGCGGAAGCTTTCAGCATATGTGGCATTCGTATATCAATCGTGAAGCAGGAACCAGCCGGACCGCAGCAGGCCCATTGGGCCCCGGGATCCTTGTGTCGTCGAACGCAGGCTCGCCCGCATCAGCCATTTTCAGCGCCTGACGAAGTCACCCCGGGCGTGCGCCGAGTGATCGCGATGACTGCGGAATCGTCGGCGGCAGCTTCCTTGTCGATGTGTCCCGCCATGGTTTTGGTCACGCTCATCGCTCCGTCGTTGGCATCGCCCGGGCAGTCGCAGGCACGCTCGACGCTTCCGTTCCGTCGGCAGAGCGGGCGGGAGTCGAGCGGTATCGATCATCGACGTACCAGGGCTTGCCGTCCTTGTCGAGGTATAGCCGCTGCATCTCGTCCAGATGGAACGGACGCGAGCCGATGCGGCCGAAGATCGCAATCTGGTTGCCTGATTCGTCGACGGCACGGTCGCGCTCCAGTCCGCGCGAAAGCGCCTGAGCGGGATTCTTGGTCGGATACCAGGCGATCAGCTGCGGCTTCGGATCAGGGCTGAAGCCGTAGAACTTCGGCTGCGATTCCGGGCTCGTCAGCTGGATCACTTCCAGGCCGTTCCTGCCGTCGGCGATGTAGGCGTACAGCGACGCATTCGTCGTCGCGACGACGACATCGCGCGCATCGCTGATCCTGCCGTCCGCGTTGAACATCGCATAGACGGCAGGCTTTTCCGGATTGGTCACGTCGATGATCGCCAGGCCGTCGGAGCCGTCGGCCACGTACGCGTAGGTGCGGGCAACGTGCAGCTTGTGCGCGTCGCGCAGCGGAACGAATCCGCTGGCGACTTCGCGTGCGGCTTCGGGATGGGTGATGTCGACCACGTGCAGTCCGTCCTTCGCCGTGACGAACAGGTAGCGGAACTGCACCTGCGCCGCATGCGGCCCGGCGATCGGCACGGTTGCGACGTAGCGCGGCTTCAGCGGATCGGCCATGTCGAGCACGACGATGCCGGCGTCGGCGGAAACGTAGAACGTGTTGCCGGCGATCGCGATGTGGCGCGCGCCCCTGAGCACGCCGTTGTCGTTCCAGGTCAGCTCACGCCTGAGGAAGTTGTTGAGCGAATCGCGGTCGTGCAGGGTCGTGATGTCAGTGACGATCAAACCTTCTTCCGCGTCGGTAATGAATGCGTAGCGGTAGATCGGGTTCATCACCTGTTCCTGATTCGCGCCCTGCATCAGTTCGCTCCGGTTGCGCGCGGGATCGACCGGCTGCGTCGTCGCCAGCACGACGCAAGTCGCATTCTGCGAGCTGATATGCGTGTCCTGGCCCAGCGGCGAGAACGGCGCGGTGATCAGCTTTTCCGAGAAGCCCTTGTTGGCGATGCTGGCGACGTCGTAGACGCGCGTGCCCTTGCTGCCTTCGGCAACGTACAGGTATTCGCCGCGCAGCTGGATGCATTGCGCATCGCCGGCGCCGCGCTCCTGCGCATTGGCCAGCTTCTGCCCGCGATCCTGGTGATGCTTGTACCAGTCCGGATAAGCATAGCGGTGCAGGTAGCTGCCGATGACGGCCTGCGGCTCGTCCCACTCCGTGACCTGCACGGCACCGACGCCACCGGCTTCGCCAACCCAGGCGTGGTAGCCGACGAAGTCGATGAACTTCGTGCCGAGCAACAGCGTTTGCGCGATGATCGCGTTATTGTCGTTCTTGTTCGACAGGTGGCAGTCGTCGCACTCCTTGGTCTCGGTCTTGCGTTCGGTATGCGGGTAGTGTGGCGCGAACGCCTGCGATGAATAGCCGGCGGCCGAGATTGGCGGCTGCTGGATGTAGATGCGTTCGCGGTTGATGTTGGTCGACGACAGAACCAGCGCCGACGACGAGCGCACCGGCGCGATCTTGTGATCCTTGATTTCGCCGTGGACGCCGAGGAAGAACATGTCGTCGCGCGCGACCTGCGGGTTGTACGTGGCGAAGTTGCGCGTCGCACCGCCCTCGTACTTGTGCCGCTCGGTCTTCCAGTTTGCCTGGATCGGCAGGTGGCAGCCGCCGCAGCTGGTCGTCCACGACGTGTGGCAGGTGTAGCACAGCATCTTGTCTTCGTTGTGCGCGCGCTGGTCCTTCGGCACGTCGGCGCCCCAGCGCTGCGTGCCTGGATCCATTGCGACGGTATGGGCGCGCGTAGCCTTGGCGTTGTAGCGCGGCGACGCCGGGTTGGCCGTGTCGTTGACCAGGCTCATCGTCCACTCCAGGCCCGGCGTCACGGCTGACCGCTGGATCAGCCGGCCATCGACCCATTCGAAGCGCTTCTTGCCATCCGGGTTGCGGATCAGCAACAGGTCCCTGCCATATTGCGACGCTGCCGGCCCGGATGTCTTCAGCGTCGGTGGCTTGTCGACCGTGCCGTGACAATCCTGGCACTGGATCTCGACCGCGCCCATGACCTCGGCCTTGATGTAGCCGTCGCCGTGGTTGTCCTGGGCGAAGTGGCAGTCGACGCATTGCATGCCCTTGTCGACGTGGATCGACTGCAGATGCACGGCCTTTTTCCACTTGTCCGGATCGTTGTCCTCGATGATTTGGCGATCCTTGTCGAGCAGGTCGCCCTTGCGGTCGCGCGCGTAGACGCCGCGGAAATTCCAGCCATGGCCGTGGTAGTCGGCGAACTGCGTGTCGTGCAGCTGCGGATTGAGCAGCGAGACGTCGCGCATGAAATCGACGTCGCCCCACTTGCCGCGGATCGCGGCTTCTTCCGGATTGCGATCGAGAATTGCGCGCTGCTCGGTGTCGGTCGGATACTTCTGCTTCTGCGGCCACATGAACGGTGCGTCGGATTCGTAGTCCCACATCGTGTAGCCGAGCATCGTGTTGATGAACATGTTCGGCTGATGCATGTGGCAGATCATGCACTGGCTGGTCGGTATCTGGCGCGTGAACTCGTGCCTGATCGGATGACCCGGTTCGTTCCTGGGAATGGTCGGGTCGATTTGCTGCGAGGTGCCGATATTGCCGGCCTTCGCGTAGATCGCCGAGTGGAAAGGATCGCGGTCATTGGCGTAGACCACATGACACGACGAACAACCGGACGAACGATAGTCGCCGGGATTGTCGTTCGTGCCCATCAACCAGATGAACGGATCGTTGAGTCGCGTCTTGGTGATGTTGAGAACCGGGATCGAGATTCGGTTGCCGGTGCCGGAACCACGGTTGGACTGCTTCAGGTCCGGGCGTCCCGGCTCCTCGAGGCGCTGGATCTGGCCGGCTTCGTCGGGCAGGCCGATTTCCGGGAACAGCGTGCCGATGTTGCGCCCGCCGCGTTCGAACACGCGAAAGATGTCGGCCACCGGCGTCGACTCCCAGCTCGGCATCGGATAGATCTTCGGCAGGATGCCGTGCGCGGTCATGTTTGCATCGGGCGTGATCTGCGAATCGGTCGTCGCCGGCAGCCCATCCTTCGTGTACGCCTCGCCGAGGATCGAATGCTTGTACGGCAGGATGCCGTTGTTGTACGCGGCGGCGCCCCAGAACATCGCGGCGTTCGCCATCAGGCTTTTCCTGTTTGCCTCGATCACCGGCTTGTGACAGGCGCCGCAGGCTTCGTCGGCAACACGCAGATCGCCGGGATTGACGAAACGCACGAATTCGAGCGATTCCTTCAGCAGCCAGGTATAGCTGCGCTCCGGATTCGCACTGGTCTTCCAATGATCGGGGTAGCGCGGCAGCACGTGCGCCTTTTCCATCGTGGCCAGATACCCGGCCGACCAGCCGCGCTTGCCGCCGTCGTCGGCCGAATAGGTTTCGCCGGGCGCAGCCATGACTTTGGCATCGCCGCCGTGGCAGTCGGTGCAGCCGAGCACGACCGCTTCGTTCGCGTGCATCGTCTTGCGATCGGACTTCGTATGGCACGACACGCAGCCCGCCGACTTTTGCCCTGCGTCGTCCCAACTCTGGAAGGCGGGCGCCGCCGGCGTCGCAACGTAGGTGCGCTCGACCGGTTCTTCCTCGCCGCTGGCAAGTGCGATCATATTCGCAAGGGACAACAAGAGTGCCAGCATGCCCGCGCAGGCGGACCGCAAAATCAGGATGCCGGAGCGGATATTCGTGCAGCGGCCGTCAACCGCGTAGCCGGTCATGGCCCGAAGGGCGAGCCGCAGCAGCGGCGAGTCGATCGATCCTGATTCTGCACCGCGCGAGAAGGCATAAGTGCGCTTGCGCGGGAATGACGAATGAAGAGGAGAGGTCGCGTTCGCCATCGGATGCGTCCTCAGTAGGTCAGAATCACGTTGGCGAGCACCGAGTAGTACAGGGAGTGTCCGGTGCCGAACAGGTTCTTGAAGCCCTCGCCGGGTCGCAACGCGGCGCCGGACAGGCGCAATACCACGTTCTGCGTGAAGTAGGGCCGGTAGATCCATGCGATCGACGCGTCGGTGCCGATGCTGCGCGCGATCGACGCCTGCTGGCGGGCGGCCTCCAGCGTTGCCGTGTTGTCGAACCACCACTGGTTGAGGTTGCCGGAGACGCGCGAGCGCGGCGTCAAATCGAAATCCGCGCCGATGCCGATCAGGCGCAAGCCGGGATTGTCGAAATTCGACTGCCCCTGTTCCTTCGAGGTGCGCAGGTCCATCAGCATGCCGTGCGGCTGGACCAGCGCCACGCCGCCGCCGCCGATCAGCGGAATGCCCTGGCTGATGATGTAGCTGGTATCTGCACCAGCGAAGATCGGATTCTCGAAGACCGCGTCGAAGCCATTCGATTTGTCGTCGTAGGCGTTCTTGTCGCCGCTCGCGTACGCTCCGGACAGGCGCAAGCGAATCCAGTCGAAATCCATCGACGCTTCGGCAGCCAGGAAGCCGGCGCGAATCTGCGTTGGTTCGTAGACAAACACGCCATGTGACTGGCGACCGATGGCGTAGTAGCCGGACGCAGTGAGGTTGACGCGCCCGATATGGCCATCGCCGTTGTAGCCGAGGTAGGTCACGTCGTAGCTGCGGGGCAACTGCAGGCCGATCGCGGCGGGACGTTCGATGAAGCCGTTGGAATCGTAGAATCGCGTGTCGTCGTTGTGGTTGTAGACCACTGTCGCCTGCGATGTGTAGCCGGCCCACGGCCAGTCCTGCCGGTAGACATTGGCGAGCAGGAGGTCGTCGTGGCGCGGCGATTTCGTGACGTCGTTGAGACCGGAATTCAGATCCTTTTCCAGTCGGCGGAAATAGGCGATGTTGTATTGCCAGCGGTTGTTGTCGCGATTGCCGAACAGGCGGATGCCTGGCTCGCTGTCCTGGAACAGGAAGCCACGGAAGTCGGTCGAGAACGGCTGGATGCCGATGCGCAACGAGTCGAAGTCGTAGCGCGAGTCGACGTCGCGCAAGTGTTTGTCGATGAACAGCTCCTGCACGCCGACGAAACCATCATCGCGAATCCGGCCAAGGCGCGGATCGATCTGCAGTGCTCGCGCTTCCTGCGTGTCGACGCGGTTGTAGTTGAACGCAAGCGTTGCCTTGGATTCGATTTCGGGCGGCTTGAATGTCGTGTCGCCCTTGTAATAGTCGGCGCTGGCGATGAATGTCTGCGCGAAGGCCGACTGATGGACGCGACCGAGCAGGTCCAGTTCGCCGGGGCGGCCGGTGTCCTGCAGTCCGACCGGTGTCGGCACGCTCTGCGCCTTGATCACCGAATCGGAGATGAAACTCAGGCTGAGAAAATGATCCTTGCCGTCGATCGGCTTGTCGCCCTTGAGAACATTCGGGTTGTAGGGATCCGTCAGCGGGAACCTGAAACCGAGGGCCTCCATGATCCGCCAGCGGTCGGGCACGGGAATGAAGCTGCCGGCCTGATCGACCGGCGCCGGCGGCACCCCGTTCGGATTCTGGATGCTGAATTCGGGCGGCGGTTCGTAGATGTGACCCGGGCGACGCCGCGGAATCTGCGATTCGTACGGGTCGTAAGTCGGAGCGGGCAGCACACCGAGCAGCTGCAGCCACGCCGACGTTGTCGCCGTGGGTTGCTGTGCCAGCGCCAGCGGACCCAGGCAGATCAGGGGCAAGGACGCCATCGCGACGGCATGCGTCCGCTTCAATGCACGCATGTCACTTCCCCTCGCAGACATTGGCGTCATTCGTGTCGAGGAACGGCGCCATCGGACACTCGACATAGCGCAGGTGGGTGCCCTGCGGCGCGAGCTGGTCCGCGCGCATCGCGACGGGAGCGTTGCCGATCTTGCCACCGAGTGCGATGCCGGCATTGTTGAGGCCGAGGAAGCTGACCATGTCGTCCTGATCGACGCCGTCGCCTGACACGCCGATGCCGCCGACCAGCTTGTTGCCGCGATAGATCGGCACGCTGCCGGGGAAAATCTGGATGCCGTTCGGCAACCGCGGTATACCCGTACAGTTTTGATCCACGTCGGGCAATTTCGGCAGGATCTGACCGTTGACGCTGACGACAAAATTGTTTTGCGGCGCCGGCAGAGTCACGTTCTGCAGGTAGAACGCGACGTGGAAGGCGAGGCGGTTGTAGACCAGGTCGAGTTGCTGCCCGACGTTGAACGGGCTCCATTGGGCGATCGGATAGCTGAATGGTCCGGGCGGGGTGCCGTCGATGCCGTCGGGAAAAAACGGTCGCGCCATGTTTCCGCCGGCGCGGTCGGTGAAGGCAACGGCGCCGTCGCCGAGGGCGTTGGGCAAGCCGAGGAAGCTGCGCACGCGGCTGACATAGTCGCTCAGGTGGCTCGTGGCGACCAAGGTGAAGCGGGCGGTTCCGGCCGCCGGATCGATTTGGTCGGAGAGATAGTCGGCTGCTGCGGCGGTGAATACCCCGGGCGCGGCCGACGCGGCGGCGGAGAGGTCGCCGGCGGCATACGCACCGGAGTTGAACATCGCCGTGCGCGCCTTTTGCAGCGCGACATCGATGCCGAAGACGGGCGCATCGCGTGTGCGTGCGAGGCCCAGCACGACGCCGTTGGTGTCGACGACCGACACGGACACGCGCGCCTGGCTGCCGAGCGGATTGCGGATCTGTGCCCGCGCGCGGTTTGCGACGGCAAGCGCCTGCTCCATCAGGATCTGTACCTCGCTCGCGCTCAGCGCGTCCGGACCGTCGCTTCCGGCGACCGGCGGGTAGCGGTTGTTGCCGCTGCCGTCGTCAAGCACAAAGGCGTCGAGACCAGGGTACAACGCTGGATCCGGGCGGATGCCGGAGGCCTGCTGACCGAACGCCGTCCCCGCCCGGACGGTTCCGTCGGAGTAACCCGGCACGGCCATGAAACTGCCGGAGCTGCCCAGCGACGAGAACGGCGGTGCGGAGGCAGGATCGCGTGCCAATGCGGCATATTCCACATCGGTAAAGCGCAGCAGGATCCCGCCTGCGCTGATCCTGTCGGCACGACGGTCGGTCGGCGCGCCGAAGCCGAAGGTGCCGGCCATCGCGATGAATTCGTCCATGTCGCGATCGGTGTCGAGTACGTCCGCATCGAGACCGTAGGTGTCGGTTGCGACGCCGACGCCGCCCACCGGCGTACCGGCCTTGTAGAGGGGAAAGCCACCCGGATCGGCAGACAAGCCAAGCGGCGAACGGTGTGGACCGGGACCGACCCCGGCGCTGAATCGGGTCGACAGATCCGAGCAAGGCAATTGCGAAAATTGCACACCGAACAATGGACCGGACGGTGTGCCGGCGTCGCCGGGATTGAAATGTTGCTGCACGATCTGACTGGCCGTGCGCGTGGAAAACGCATTGCCCTCGGACGACAGGTACGCGCCAGTGATCGCTTTGGCGATCGCCGCAAGTTCGCTCGGCACCTTGAGATTTTCGAGGCCGCCCGACACGCCCCGATTCGACGTGATCGTGACCAGGGCCGAAGCGCCATTCATGCGGTATACGCCGAGAACGTTGCCAACCCGATCCACCACGGCGATCGTGGCTGGCCTGGCTTGGGCCTGCGCTTCGTTCGCGGCCCGCGCCACGACGGTATCGACGTCATCCTGGGTCAGGAATGACTGCGCCGTCGCGCACGATCCCGTACATCCGGAGTCTGGCGTGCCGCTGGGCGGGGGCGAGGTACCAGCGGTGCTGCCGGAATTGCTGCCGCCGCTGCAGGCGGTCAGGGCCACCAGGATGGCGACCCCAGGCACGCCGAACCGAGTCTTCCCCATCGCTCCTCTCCCAAAGCGCGAATCCGGATCACTACATGCTTGCGCGACAGCTACAGGGCATCCGGCCTGCTCGTCCATCATAGCGCAGAGCGCACGATTTTGGACTCGCCCCCTGGCTAGAGCTTCCCCAATTTCAACGTCGCCGACTGGTGGTAGTCGTGGCAGGCGATGCAAGTCGTCGGTACTTTTTCGGCCGCGTACGCGCCGCCGTGACAGGCGCGGCAGTTCGAGATCCCGGGAATCAGCAGATCGGACGATTCCCTGGACTCGCGCGCCTTGTGGCAATCCTCGCACTTCATCGTCGTGTGCTTGTCGTGCGTGAACTTGGCGTCGGCGAACCACACGCCGGAGACGCGTACCGGTGCGACATGCCAGGTGTCGTTGCCGTCGCGTGGCGGCGTCACCTTGTGGCAGGTCGTGCAGGCCTTGCCGGTGAACAGGCTCTCGGTCATGCGCGCGGTCTGCTCGCGCGCCCACGACAGGGCTTCCTGTTTTTCCTGCTGCGACAGCGGCGGCGAACCCGGACGGCGGCGCTCCTGCACGATCACCGGCGACTTGGCGTCCAGGTAGCCGCCCTCGAGTGCGACGCGCCCGTAATATTCGTTCAGCATGTAGATGACCTCGGCCACCTTTCCGTGTGGAACCTCTCGCGTCGGTGCGAGCACGTCGAAGCCGAGTGTGTGGCAGTCGTGGCACATCGTTTCGAACCTGACCGGCCGCATTTTCGCGTTGCCCGCGTCGGGCACATGACAGTCGGCGCATGCCAGCGTCCTGTGGCCCTTCGGTGCATTGAGACCGTCTGGCTTCAGATGCTTGAGGTGGTTGAACTTCAAGCCGGAGTTTTCCTTCAGGTCTGCGGCCAGCGTCGTGCGTTGCGGCGCGAAATTGCCGGCAGCGTCCCACGCCGGCAGGTTGATCTTGAATTGCGGATGCACCTTGCCGAAGTCACTGGCGTCGTCGAAGCTGCTCGCGTTGCGCGTGTGTGCCTTCAGGTCGCGGTGGCAGTCGGCGCAAAGGCGCTGGTCGGTGCGGATCATGCCCAGCGGTCCCTGGTGATCCTGGTGGCAGGTACGGCATTCGGCATTGCCCAGTTGCGGCAGGTTGAACTTCGCCGGGTCGGCATGCGCCGCGGTATTGGCGTGGCAGCCGAGGCAGGCCTTGTCTCGCACGGTCAGGAATGCCTGCTGATGGCAGCGGGCACAGTCTTCACCGAAAAACCGGTGTGCCGCGTCCAGCGGTCCGGGATTCCAGCTCATCGTGCCTGGCAACGGCGTGTGCCTGAGCAGCTCGCCGAAACCGGGAACGAAGTGGCCGATCATCGGCAGCGCCAGGCCGAATGCGAGAATGGCGACGAACAGCAGCCATGAAGGTCCTCGCTTGCTGACCCGGGTCTGCGACAACGAGGTCGGCATGGAGCGCTTTTCCTTCTCGGCCTTCTGCTCGCCCTTGTCGAGCGTGCCGATTTCCACGCCGCCGTCGAAGTCCTGCGGCGCCGGCAACAGCGTCAAGCGCGTGTTGCCGATCTCGATGACCGCGTCGGCATCCGCCACGATGGTATAGACGATCTCGCCGTTGACCCGGATCCCGGCGAGGATCAGCGACTCGACCTTGTACTGGCCGTTCGACAGCAACGTCACGCGCGCATGGTTAAGCGCGGCGCGCAGGTCGGGCAGGAAGATGGCCTGGTCGGCGGCGCGGCCGATCGTCAGGACATCGCCGTAGTGGACGTCTTCCTCATAACTGACGGCGCCTTTGCCTTTTTTCAGGACTCTGCGGATCAGCCAGCGCACGGTGTGCTCCCTTCGCTCGCGCTCCTCTTTTCCTGATCGTCACTCCGGCGCAGGCCGGAATCCAGCTCCTTCCTCTTGAAGTGCAGAGCTTCCACTCGCCCTGCGGGCGAGCGAGTAACTTTTCTTTGCTTGTGCAAAGAAAAGTCACCAAAAGAAAGCGCACCCCCGGTGATGCGCTCTCCGGGCATCCTGCCCGGCGAGTGCGCGAGCGCGCTACGGGGTTCGCTGGATGTACGTCCCTGTACATTCAGCGAACGGCCGCGCATCGTGCGCGGCCTCCTGCGGACTTTTCCTGCGCGCGCCCGCCGCATCACAGGGGGCCCCGTTTGGGCGGCATCCTGCCGCAGAAGCCAAGGCAAAGGCCAAAGCAAGAGTCGAAGCCAAAGCCGAAGCTTTCCACGCCGACATCTCGAGGTAGTGCAAGGATGCACGGCTTCGTGGATCAACGGCGCCGTTCGCGGTGCCGAGCATCGCAGCCCGCGCCGGAAAATGCCCGAAGGGGCGCGGCGATGGATCGCCGCGCTTGCGAAGCAGTACATGGACGTACTGTCTGAGCAACCCGGCGCGGGCGAGAAGCGCAGGGGATTTTGCCGCGCACGAAGCGCGGCAAAACACCGCGTCCGGCGCCTAGCCTTTTTGGTTACTTTTTGGGCAATGCCAAAAAGTAACCGGCTCGCCACAGGCGAGACGAAGCTCTGCACTTCAAGGTACCAAGATGAAGAGCATGGCCGGTTGCGCGGGAATGACGACGAAGATTGTCGCGATGAGAAGTAGGGAATCACGCGGACAATTACCAGTAGAAAAATGACGAGACAATGTGCCCGATCAGCGCCGCGAGCAGCGCAAACGAAATCGGTACATGGAAATACAGCCAGATCTCCATCATGGCCTGGTACTGGATGTCGCGCGCGACGCGCGTGGCCAGGCGCTTCTTGCGCGAGATCATGTCGATCAGCTTACGCAGAGCCTCGCTCTGCTTGTCGACCGCGTGGCCGGCGAGGAAATCGACCATCGCGAACATCGTCGCGCGTTCGGCGGTCGGTGTGTCCTTTTGCGTTTCGCGTGCCTCGACCGAAGCGTATAGGGAGCTCAGCGCGAGATCCGAGCCGTCGCGTGCGCGCAGCTGCGTCCAGACGTTGCCGCCGAGCTTCGTGTTTTCGATCGAGCGCAGCACGATCGCGTGGATCTTCGGGTCGATGCCGTCGGCGAGTGCCAGCGCGTTCTGGTCGATCTCGCCGATCTCGTCGAGCATCGCGTCGCGCGTGGCGCTCTCGCGGTTGCGCGTCATCAGCGTGGGATAACGCAGGTATACGTACATGCCGAAGAAACCGGAGAAGATCACGATCAGCATCAGCACGAAGGTGAAGGTGTGCAGGTTCCAGTGGATGTCGAAACCGGTATGCAGAAGCACGATGAAGATCAGCGACGTACCGAGGTACACGTGCGCCGACAGCCAGCCGCGCAACGTACCGGAGCCGCTCAGGTAGTTGCGCTTGCGGATGCCGAACAGCATCAGCCAGACGATCAGCAGCGCGGCGATCGTGCCGAGCGTGTAGCCGAGCCAGGTGCCGCCGTTGCGCGGACCGCCCGGGTCGTGCCAGAGATACGCCGCCAGCGACCCGCCCATCAGCACGAGGCTGATCCACAGATAGCGCGACCTCGCGTAGGTCAGGATGGAATCGTGGCCACTCATGGCGGGAGCAGGGCCGAGGGGCGAGGGCCGAGGGCTGACTTTGCCGCGCCGTCCGCCGCTTGGCGGGTTCTTGCGATTGCGGGTTCGTTGCGCGAAAAGCGACAGGCGAGATGAGTAAATCGGCTCTTCAGGCCCTGGTCCTCGGCCCTCGGCCCTCGGCGCACAGCGACGCGCAGCGTTCGGCCCTCGGCCAGCAGGCCTGCTCTAAATGCGTGACTGCACATAGGCCGGAAATTCCTCGGGGCTGATGCGGATTGCCGCACCGGTGGGGCAGGAACGCACACAGGCGGGGCCTTCTGCCTGGTCCTTGCACATGTCGCACTTGACCGCCTTCTTGCCGCTCGTCGGTTTCTTTTTCTTGTCGTATGGCGCTTCTCCGGGTCCGGGGCCACGACCGAACAGCAGCCACTGGATCAGGCCCGGTTTCTTCGGCGGCTTGGCTGCCATGTGGATCACGCCATATGGACAATTGCGCTCGCAATTGCCGCAGCCGATGCAGTTGTCGGCGATGAACACTTCGCCGTTCGGCGCGCGATGGATCGCATCCGGCGGACAATCCTTCATGCAATGCGGATGCTCGCAATGCCGGCACGAGGTTGGCACATGCACGCTGGCAAACGTCGGTCCGGCTTCGCGGTCCAGGCGTGAGGTGCCGCCGTGCGTTTCGGCGCACGCCTTCTCGCAGTTGTCGCAGCGCACGCACAGCGATTCGTCGATCAGCAGGATGTCGGTCGCCTCGCCGGCGCCCTGTGCAATCAGGAACGAGATGATGTCGCCGCCACTCGGCAGCGACGCCATCGCGAGGTTCGCCGCCGTGCGCTGGCGATACTCCGCCTGCAGGCGCAGCTTGAGCACGGAAATGCGGCTGACGAGTTTCTTGAACGCGTCGCCGTCGAGGCGCACGGTCTCGGTGGCGATCGCCGCGCGCGCCGTCGCCGAACGGCGCGTCTCGCCGAGCAGGGCCATCTCGCCGATGTAGTTGCCGGCCGGCACGTAGCTCAGCACGACGTCCTTGCCGCCGATGTTGCGCGAGATCGTCAGCGAACCGACCCGCACCATGTGCAGGCAGTCGCCGATTTCGCCCTCGTTGAACAGCACGTCGCCGGCCTTGAATTTCTCGAGCCTGGCACTGGCGACGACGTCGCCGAGCTGGTCGACGCTGGCCTCGGGCGCAAAGCGCTGCTGGATCGCACGCAGGATGAAGACCTCGTCGATCTCGCGTTTGACTGCCTCGACCGAGTTGATCAGCCGGTTCATCGAGCGGCGCGGCGTCTCGATCAGCACGCAATTGGCGCCGGCGAGCACCGTCGCCGAACGCCGCCGCCCGGAGATCAGGCTCATCTCGCCGAAAAACTCGCCGCGCCCGAGCGAGAATTTCTGCTTGCGGTCGGCGTCGAGCAGAACCTGCACCTCGCCCTCGACGATGCTGAAGAACGTGTTCGTGTAATCGTTGCGCTGGAACACCGTCTCGCCGGCTTTCGGCGTCAGTATTTCCGAGTCGAGCATGAACTCACGCAGTTGCAGCGGCGTGATATGCGACAGCAGGCGCACGTTTTTCTGCACGCGCGCCAATGCCTCGTCGACACTGCGGAAGCCCGGCATCTTGACGAACTTGGCCTTCAGCAGCGGCTCGTCGGCCGGTTCGACCCGGTTGCCGAGGATGTACTCGATGACTTCGTAGCCCTGGTTCATCGCCTGCTTGATCAGCGGATAGCCGCCGAGCGCGCCGACGATGTACAGGCCCTTGACGTTGGATTCGTATTGCGAGCTTATCGCCGGCACCGATGCCGGGTCCTTGTTCGGGAACGTGACGCCGCACGCTTCGACGAAGCCGCGCGGCGCCGTCGCGCCGAGGCGCGCGATGACGCGGTCGATCAGGATCTGTGCCTTGCCGGTCGAGGTATTGAGGATCATGCGGCCTTTCTTGCGACCGGCGGTCAACGCATCGACGCGTTCGGGACCCGAGTTGTAGTAGCACTCGATGACGCCGTCCTCGATCGCCTTGAGGATAGCCTGCTCGTTGCCTTTCTTCGCGCGCCCGAATTCGTCCTTGCGGTTGACGATGACGACGTTGTTCTGTTTCGACAGGGCCACCGCGTTCTCGATCGCGGCATCGCCGGCGCCGATCACCACGATCGTTTCGCCCTCGTACTCATCCGGATCGTCGAGCTGGTACTGCACGAACGGCAGATCCTCGCCCGGGCAGCCGAGCTTGCGAATGTTGCCCTGCAGGCCGATGCCGAACACGATGAAATCGGCCTGGATCGTCTGCCCGTTGCCGCACTTGATGTCGAAGCCGGCCTCGGTCTTCCTGACCGCGCTGACTTCATGCTTGTAGCGCACGTTGATCTTGAGGTTTTTGGCCGCCTCGTCCCAGCCGCCGAGGATCGTTTCGCGCGATCCGGCCTTGAACGGAACCGGCGAGCGCAACGGCAGGATGCCGGGCTCGTCCATGACGAACTTGCCCTTCTGGTAGCGGTAGATCGTGTTCGACAGGTGATCCTCGGCTTCGAGCAGCACGTGCGATTCGCCGCGTTCGGCCGCGCGCGCGGCAGCGGACAGGCCGCCCGGCCCCGAACCGACTATCGCGATCTTGAAGCGCTCGGCCATGCGCACTCTCCCAAGTCCGCTGATGATACAAGTCTGTCGAACTTTGGGAACAAGATTTTTCGTGCGCTGGTTTGCCCGTCGCCCGCGCAGGCGAAGGTGGCGTTGCCGCGGCGGACAGCCGTCGAAGGCGCGGCGTGCGGCGTGTCTGCAACAGCCGGGCGGCTGCACTCTGGCATGATGTGCATTCCTTGCCGGCGGAATCCCCCGTGTCCCCAACACCGGAAATCTTCAGCAGCGTTGCCCAATGCGTCGAGCGGATACTTGCGCATGCCAGCGGCGACTTGCGCCTCGGCGCGCCGCTGGGCCTGGGCAAACCGAACGTGCTGATCAACGCGCTCTACGCGCACGCCGAGCAGCACCCGGACTTCAAGCTGACTGTGTTCACCGCGCTGTCGCTGGAGCGGCCGCAGCCGAAAACCGACCTGGAGCGCCGCTTCCTCGAGCCGTTTCTCGAGCGCCATTTCGGCGCCGACTATCCGGACCTGGCGTACGTGAAAGCACTGCATGCCGGGCGCCTGCCGGCGAACGTGCGCGTGCACGAGTTCTACCTGCAATCCGGCGCGATGCTCGGCGTGAGCGAGGTCCAGCGCAATTACATCAGCATGAATTACACGCACGTTGCGCGCGACATGCACGGCGCCGGTATCAACGCGTTCACGCAGCTGGTCGCCGTGCGCGACGACGGCGGCCGGCGCCGCTACAGCCTGGCCTGCAATCCCGACATCACGGCCGACCTGCTCGAGCAGATGGCGGCAGCCGGAATGCCGCGGCCGCTGGTCGTCGCCGTCGTTCACCCGGACCTGCCGTTTGTCGGCAACGACGCGGAGGTCGAGGCCGGATTCTTCGATATCGTGCTCGACGATCCGGCGTGCCGGCACGTGTTGTTTGCATTGCCGCGCGAGCCGGTCGACATCGCGGAATTCGCGCTCGGCCTGCATGCCAGCACGCTGGTGCGCGACGGCGGTACGTTGCAGATCGGCATCGGCACGTTGTCCGACGCGCTGGTCTACGCGCTGCGCCTGCGTCACCAGAGCAATGGCGACTATCGCGCCGCGCTTGCCGCGCTCGGTCGCGACGACAGCGGCATTGATCCCGCCACCGGCGGGCTGGCGCCGTTCAAGACCGGCCTGTACGGCGCGAGCGAGATGGTCATGGATGGCTTCATGCACCTGGCCCGCGCCGGCATCCTGTCGCGGCGCGTCTATGACGACATCGCGATCGAACGCGCGCTGGCTGCCGGCCAGCAGGCGGACGTGGCACAGCGTCGCGATGGCCGCTATCTGCGTGGCGCCTTCTACCTCGGCTCGAATGAGTTCTACGACTGGCTGCGCGGATTGCGCGATGCCGCGTTCGACGGGCTGTCGATGACGCGCGTTTCGGATATCAACCAGCTCTACGGCGGGCGCGAGTCGCTCGATGCGCTGCAACGCCGCCATGCTCGCTTCTTCAACATCTGCATGATGGCGACGGCGCTCGGTGCCGCCGTGTCGGACGGGCTGGAAAGCGGCCAGGTGGTCAGCGGTGTCGGCGGCCAGTACAACTTCGTCGCGATGGCGCATGCGATCCCCGGCGGCCGCTCGGTGCTGATGCTTCGCAGCACGCACACGCGCCGCGGCAAGGCGACTTCGAACATCCTGTGGAACTACGGATACACCACCATCCCGCGCCATCTGCGCGACGTCTATGTGACCGAGTACGGCATCGCCGACCTGCGCGGCAAGTCGGACGAAGACTGCGTGACGGCGATGCTGCGCATCACCGACGCGCGCTTCCAGGATGAACTGTGTCGCCGCGCCAAGCAGGCGGGAAAGCTGCAGGACGGCTTCGTCATCCCGCCGGATTGGCGGCGCAACACGCCGGCGCAGCTCGAACAGGCGCTCGGACCGCTGCGCGCACGCGGCCTGTTCGCCCCATTTCCGTTTGGATCGGATTTCGACGCGCACGAGCTGCAGTTGCTGCCGGCCCTGAAGAAACTGCAGCAAGTCACTGCTTCGAAGGCAAAACTGGCCGCATTCTTGCTTGCCTCCTTTCTCGACAGGAGGTCTGTCGCCGCACCGGGGCTGCTTGAACGGCTGGGCCTGGCCAGGCCGCATGGAGTCAATGAATGGTTGTTGAAAAAACTCGTCCTGCACGCCCTGCGCGCGGCGCCAACCCGTTGATCGGCCGGAAATTCACTTTCGGATCAGCATGGCGCGCTAAACTGGCAACCGGCGACAAGGCAGGGGTGCTGCGATATCAACGCGTCTTTTGCGTTCGCGGCGCGGGATCATAACGAATGAGTGCACTTTTCCAACGCTTGGGACGGGCATTGCCGGAACGGCACGCGCCCGGAAAAAGCTCCTTCGCGATCGAAGCCAAGGCGCTGCGGGACTGGATCGCCCACCTGCCGCTTGCCAATCCGAACGCGACTGCCAAGCTGCTGGTCACCGCGCTGCACGAGATGAACCAGCTGCAGCTGGATCCGACCCAGCGCATGGCGGCGATGGAAGCCCTGCGCGCGCCGATTGCGCACGTGGTTGCCTCGCTCGACCGCATGGTCAATGCCGATGTGTTCCCGTTGCCCCCGGCCAAACAGCAACTCGGCCAGCAGATCAGCGAATTCGACCGCGAACTGGCGCTGGGTTATACGGCTCTGGTGCACGACGTGTGCGCGCCGGTCGGCGCCGTGCCGTTCCTGCGCGGCAAGATCGTGACATTCGCCCTGGTGCGCGCCGTGCAGCATTGCGGCGCGCTGCTGTATCGGGCCTACCTGATGTACCAGTCGCCGCCCGAAGGCGTCTGGCAGATGCTGCACGACCTGTTCCAGTTCGCCGTCGCGGTGCGGCTGGACGAAAAGCGCATCGAAGATCCCTTGCGCGGCGGCGAGCAGGCCAGCGTGCGCGACAGCTACACGCAGTCGCTGCTGTTTGCACTGAGCAACCCCTATCGCTTCACGCAACGCGAAAATGCCGAGATCTACGCCTTGTCGCGCGTTTTGGCCGGGTACTGCGAATTGCGCCCGGGCCGCGCGCCGGAGGGAGCCATTGCCGTGCAAGTGGACAAGGACGCCGGGCCCGGCTACCTGCCCGAGGAACGCGAGGTTCCGCGCCACGACGTGTGGGCATTCCAGATCAGCGGGCTGACACGTTTCCTGGAGCGGGAACTGGCGACCGCGCCGGACACCGCCGAAACGGTCGAGCTCAAGCCGGCCGGCACCGCTGCCGTGCACGTCGACCTGGGCCTGATCGAGAAGCTCACGCAGACGTGGACCGGCACGGCGGCGCGCGGCCAACCCCGCTTGCCGGCAGGACACCGGCTCGACTGCGTCATTGGCCTGCACTCGGTGCACTACGTGCTGTGCGAGAACATGGACTTCGATGCATTCCTGCGCAGCATTCGCGGCGTCGCGATCAGCCTGCGCGAGGGCGACCGCGTCGCAACGTGGACCGCCTCGGGCGAGTCCGCGCGCATCATCCGCAGCGAAGTGCGCGTGCTCGACCAGAGCCTGAGCGGCTATCGCCTGCAGTGGGAAAAGTCCGAGGGATTGCGCGTCAAGGTCGGCGAACTGATGGCGCTCGCGCCGCCGGCGGAGGATGGCGAGGCGCAGGACTGGATGATCTGCGCAATCCGCTGGCTGCGGCTGCTGCCCTCAGGCGCGATGGAGACGGGCGTGTCGCTGCTCAGTCGGCGCGCGTTGCCGGTCGGCTTGCGCACCTTCGACGCCAACCGTGTGCCGCGTGCGCCGATGCGCGGCCTGCTGCTCGAGTCGTTGTCCGGCGATGCGGCAAGGACGATCCTGGCGCCGCACCTGTTCGAGCGCTCGGCGAGTGAAATCGAAGTCATGCACCCGGCCGATCCGTTTGCGGTGACGCCCGAGCCGCTGGTCGAAGTCCTGCAGCATCCGCGCGTCGCCGAGCGCGGCGGCGCCTACGTGCAGATCGCCATCGACGCCGTTGCCAGCCAGGAGCAGGGCGACGAAGACACGGCCTTGGCAGCGGCGAACGATGTCAACGATGGTGTTGCGATGCTGACCGGCAGCGACAGCTGATCGCCGCGCGCCTCAGCCCTTGCTTGCGGCCAACAGGCCGCAGCTAGGACAATAGCCTCATCCACGGCACACGCGGCAACGCAGCACGGCCGGCGGCAGGCATCGCCTCGAGGTACTGATGAATTCTCTGAACGAACTCGTGCAGGCGTCGGCGCGGCGCCATGCCATCGGCGTGCGCGTGGGCAATGTCGTCATCGGCGGCGACGCGCCGGTCGTGGTGCAGTCGATGACCAATACCGATACCGCCGACGTGGCCGGTACCGCCAGGCAGGTCGCCGAGCTGGCACGCGCCGGGTCGGAGCTGGTGCGAGTCACGGTCAACACGCCGGAAGCCGCGGCCGCCGTGCCGCGCATCCGCGAGCGCCTGGACATGCAGGGCGTGGCCGTGCCGCTGATCGGCGACTTCCACTACAACGGCCATCAGCTGCTCTCCGCCGAGCCGGCCTGCGCCGAGGCGCTGGCCAAGTACCGCATCAATCCTGGCAATGTCGGCTTCGGTCGCAAGCGAGACGTGCAGTTTTCCACAATTATTGAATTTGCACTGAAGCATGCCAAGCCGGTGCGCATCGGCGCCAACTGGGGCTCGCTCGACCAGGCCATGATCGCGGCGATGATGGACGAGAACCATGCGCGCGCCGAGCCCTGGGATGCCGCGCGTGTCGCGCGCGAGGCGCTGATCCGCTCGGCGCTCGATTCCGCGGCGCGCGCCGAAGAACTCGGCCTCGGCCGCGAGCGCATCGTCATTTCGTGCAAGGTGTCGGGTGTGCAGGAGCTGATCGCGGTCTACGCCGATCTCGCGGCGCGTTGCGATTACGCGCTGCACCTCGGCCTGACCGAGGCCGGCATGGGCAGCAAGGGCATCGTCGCGTCGACCGCGGCGCTGGCCGTGCTGCTGCAGCGGGGCATCGGCGACACGATCCGGATCTCGCTGACGCCGGAACCGGACGAGTCGCGCACGCGCGAAGTGATCGTCGCGCAGGAACTGTTGCAGACCATGGGCCTGCGCGCGTTCACGCCGCTGGTCACTGCGTGCCCCGGCTGCGGGCGTACGACCTCGAGCTTCTTCCAGGTCCTGGCGAAGAAGGTGCAGGAGCATGTGCGCGACAGGATGCCGGAATGGCGCATCAAGTACGACGGCGTGGAGAACCTGACGCTCGCCGTGATGGGCTGCGTGGTCAACGGGCCCGGCGAATCCAAGCACGCGAACATCGGCATCTCGCTGCCAGGCACCGGCGAGGCGCCGGCTGCGCCGGTTTTCATCGACGGCACGAAAGCGATGACGCTGCGCGGCGAAAACATTGCCGATGAATTCGTCGGCGTCATCGACGACTACGTCGCCCGGCATTTCGCGCAACGCAGCTCCTCCGCCGCATGAATTGAACGCCACCTCCATGTGGCGCTCCAGGCTTGTACCTTCGAGCTGCTAGGGACAGGTCGTTCCGGCCAGGCTGGTCAGGCGCTGGATTGGAAACGAGACATGCGAGTAGCCCGCGCCGACTGCCGCTTCGTTCGGCGTGTATTCCACAGTGCCGTTATTGCAATCCGTGAACTTGAATTCGAGGATGCCCCAGGCCGGCGCGGTCAGCTTGCTCGAATCGAAGTTCGGCGGGAACGCGCCGCCCTGTTCCAGGAATGCCGGCACAACGACGTCGTTGCTGGTCGGATCGTAACTGCCCTGCGAGTAGATCCAGTTCTGCGCGGTGCCGGCAGGGTTGAACACGAACCAGATCGCCAGGATGCCGTTGTTCGGCAGGACTTCGATCTGGAAGCCGTGGCCGCCCTGGTTCGCGGTCGGGTTGAACCAGTTGCCGCTGATGCCGCCCTTGATGTTCTGGCCGGTCGTGGCGACGGCGTTGACCGTGATCTTGCCGGTCATGCCCAGGCTCTGGTGATTGGCACAGTGGTAGGGGACGACGCCGGCCTTGGTGAAGGTGAGCGTTGCGGTCCATTGGTTGGTGGCCGGATTGCCGTTGCCGCCCTTGCCGTCGCCGTCGCAGCCGTTGGCGCAGCGGAAAGACAGGTCATCGGCCGTGACATTGTGCGCCACGGAGACGCCGCCGAGATTGTTGAACGTGACCGTGTCGCCGACATTGATCGTGAGGTCCGACGGATTGAACAACAGCGTCGGCGTGTTCGTGCCTCCACCGTAGTAGTCGCCGCCGCCGGTCGTGTAACCGCCGACGCTGACGGTCCAGTCCTTCGCCGAAGCCTCTGCCATGCCGCAGGCCAGCAGGGTTGCGACCGCCATTGTGACGAGCGTGCGCATGAGCAATTCTCCCGTTTCGAAAAATGTCGAGCCGTCCGGCGGCCCGGTCCGGATGCGCGAAGACTGTTCGCGCGCCGGGGCGATGCAGTAGGCTGCCGGAAATCCGTTGATGAGTACCCGCTCCGATGGGCAAGGTTCAAAGCTTCGTCGTCGCCATTCCGGCTCGTTACGCCTCGACGCGGCTGCCGGGAAAACCGCTGCAGCCGATCGCCGGCAAGCCGATGATCCTGCACGTCGTGCAGCGGGCGCTCGGCGCCGGGGCGGGGCAGGTCGTGGTTGCGACCGATGACACGCGTGTCGCCCGGGCCCTCGACGGCGAGCCGGTCCTGGTCGCCATGACTCGCGCTGATCACGCTTCCGGCAGCGATCGGCTGGCCGAATGCGCCGAACAGCTGGGCTGGGACGACGAGACGATCGTGGTCAACCTCCAGGGCGACGAACCGCTGGCGCCGGCAAGCGGTATCCGCGCCGTTGCGGCGGCACTCGGCGACAGCGATGTGCCGATGGCGACGCTGGCGGTGCCGATCGCCGACCCCGACGAGCTGTTCGACCCCAATTGCGTCAAGGTGGTGTGCGACGCCGGCGGCAATGCAATGTATTTCAGCCGGGCGCCGCTGCCGTGGGCGCGCGACGCGTTTGCCGGTTCGAGGCGTGAGATTCCGCCCGGCCCGCCGTTTCTGCGTCATATCGGCATCTATGCCTATCGCGCCGGATTCCTGCGCCGTTTCGCCCGCCTGTCACCGACGCCGCTCGAGCGCACCGAGTCCCTCGAACAGTTGCGCGCGCTCGAGCACGGCTTCCGCATCGCGGTGCGCGTGGCCCCGGAACCGTTCCCCGCCGGAGTCGACACGGTCGAAGACCTGCAACGGGTGCGCGCGATGCTCGAGGGGCGAACGTAGGGCAGCGGGGAGGGCCGGGCTGGTGCGCAAGCCCGGCGATTCTTGCGCGTGGGCCGGTTTTTGCTGCGCCAAGCCGGGCTACATGGCGCGATGGATTTGCTCGCCGCCGATCCAGGTCTGACGAACATGCAGTCCTTCGTCCAGGACGACGAAGTCGGCGTGGCAATCTGCCGCGATGCGTCCGCGGGTTGCCGACAGGCCGAGGAAATCAGCCGGGTAGGTCGAGGCCATGCGCAGCGCTTCGGCCACATCGACGCCGGCCTGCTCGATCGTGTTGCGCACGGCGCTGGCCATGTCCAGTGCCGAGCCGGCGAGCGTGCCGTGCGCATTGACGCAACGGCCGTCGCGGCAGGTGATCGTTTCGCCATTGAGCAGAAACGTGTCCTGCTCCGACCCGACCGGCGGCATCGCATCGGTCACCAGAAAGACTTTGCCGCGGCGCTTGGCCGTCAGCGCGATATGCAGCGCCGCCGGATGCACGTGAAAACCGTCGACGATCACCCCGCACCAGCTTGCGCCGTCTTCGAGCGCCGCGCCGACGACACCGGGTTCGCGGCTCAGCAACGGCGTCATGGCATTGAACAGATGGGTGAAGCCGCTGACGCCGGCGCGCAGTGCCCGGCGCATCGTCGCGTAGTCAGCCGCGGTGTGACCGGCGGCGACGATCACGCCGCGCTCGGCCAGCTGCCGGATGACCGCATCGCCGGTGCATTCGGGCGCGAGTGTGACCAGGGTCTTGCCGTTTTGCAGCGACGCGGCCAGGTCGATGTCCTCGGCCTGCGGCCGCAGGAACATCGTTGCGTCGTGGATGCCGCGGCGCTCCGGCGCGAGATACGGACCTTCGAGGTGGATACCCAGTACGCCGGGAACGCCGGCTGCGATCGCCTGGTCGACCGCATCGATCGCGGCACGCATGGTGTCGCGGCGATCGCTGATCAGCGTCGGCAGGAAGCCGGTCGTGCCGAAGCGGGCATGGGCCGCGCCGATGCGGCGGATCGCGTCGACATCGGTCGCATCGTTGAACAGCACGCCGCCGCCGCCGTTGACCTGGCAGTCGATGAAACCCGGCGCGAGCAGCGCGCCGCCCAGATCGTGTATGTGCGCGGAGCCCAAGCGCGGATCGGCGTCGGGCATCACGTCGATGATGCGATCGCCGTCGATCAGCACGGCGCAGCCGGTTTGCAGGCCCGACGGCGTCAGCGTTCGTGCGTTGACCAGAGCCGTCGTCATTCAGACGGTCTCGGTGACCTTGCGCAGGTGCGGCGGCATGTCCGGATTGCGGCCGCGCCTGAGTGCCAGCGCGTTGGCGGCGCGGTAAAAACCGGCGATCGTCACGATCGGCGCACAGGCCGGGTGTGCGACCGGACAGACCGGCAAGCCGTCGACGGTCGGATCGGCGCCGGCGATCCAGACATGGGCGCCGCGTTCGCGGAACTCCCGCGCCAGTTCCAGCGTGCCCGAGGTCGTGTCGTCATCCTGCGTGAAGAACAGCACCGGAAAGCCCGGCCCGACGATTGCCATCGGACCGTGCCGCACTTCCGCAGCGCTGAACGCCTCGGCGTGCAGGCCGCAGGTCTCCTTGAGTTTCAGCGCGGCTTCCTGCGCCGCACCCAGCCCGAGGCCGCGGCCGACGACGAACAGGTTGCGTGCGTCGACCAGGCCGTCCACCAGCGGCGACCAGTCGAGGTTCCATGTTTCGCGCAGCGCCGCCGGCACGCCGGCGAGCGCCGTGCGCAGCGCGCCGTCCTGCTTCCACGCGCTGGCGACATGCACGATCGCCGAGAGTGCACAGATATAGCTTTTCGTTGCCGCCACGCTGGTCTCCGGTCCGGCGCACAGCGGCACGACATCGTCGGCGGCGGCGGCGAGTGGTGAATCCTCGACGTTGACCATTGCCACGACGTGCGCACCGGACTGGCGCGCGTGTTCGGCCTGGCGCACCAGGTCCGGACTTTTGCCGGACTGCGAAATCGCCAGATAGAGCGCACCTTCCAGGTGCAGCGCAGTGGCGTAGACGGAACTGATCGACGGCGAAGCCGACATCGTGGCGCAGCCGAGCTGGGTCTCGAACACATATTTGGCAAAGGTTGCCGCGTGGTCGGAACTGCCACGTGCCGAGGTCGCGACGAAGCGCGGCGGCGATGCACGAAGACGCGCCGCGAGCCGCGTGACGACGGCGTCATTGCGCGCCAGTTGCCGCGCGACGGCATCGGCTGCCTCGCGTGCTTCGCGGTACATCGCGGTCTGGTTGGCGGCCGGCAGTGAGTTCGCAGTCATCGATGCTCCCGTCAACGTTCGCTTTGCAGTTCGGCGACGAAATCGTAGGCGTCGCCACGATATAGAGACGTGGTGAATTCGACCACGCGGCCGTCGTCGAGAAATGCTCTGCGTTCGATCGCCAGGGCCGGACTGCCGACCGGCAGGCCGAGCAGGCCGGCCTGATCGCTGTCCAGTCCGACCGCGCGCAGTCGCTGCAGTGCGCGGGTGGGGCGACAGCCGATGGCGTCGAGGGCGTCATAGAGCGACAGCTTGATCGCGCGCGCATCGGGCAGCACGGACTGCGGCACCACGGTATGCTCCAGCGCCAGCGGCTTGTCGCCCGCGAAGCGCAACCGGCGCAGCCGGATCACGCGCGCGCCGGGTGACAGGTTCAACGCCATCGCTTCCTCCGGCGTGACTTCGCCGACGCCGCGCTCGAGGAATTCGACGCGCGGCTTCAGGCCGCGCGCGCGCAAGTCATCGGTGAATCCGGTCAGCCGCGAGAACGACTTGACGATGCGCTCGGCGACGAAGGTGCCGGCGCCGTGGCGCTGCACCAGCACGCCGTCTTCGACCAGTCCGCCGATCGCCTTGCGCACGGTGACGCGTGACAGCGCGAGTTGCCGGCACAGTTCGCGTTCGCTCGGCAACGCATTGCCGGGCGCGAGCGACCCGGACTTGATCGATTGCTGGATCGCGCGGCGCAGGCGCGCGTACGCATGCGGCTCGCTGGCGAGCGAACTGCGATCGAGCTGGCGATATTCCTGGGCGATGCTGGCAGCCATACCAATACAATACCACAAAAATACCAATTCAGGAGACCAGGACCTGGCCAGGCGTTCATGCGCCGCGCGCTAGAATCGGCTGCCGATATTGCTCGGTGGCAAGTCAGTGCGCCTGCATGCCCCTGATGTCTTGGTGCAAGCCCGGCCATCCGCTTGCCGCCCGGATCGATAACTGGTATTTTAGTGGTATCTTAATCGTACCGGCCCAGCCCGAACAGGACGTTTCCGTGACTTCTCAAGCGCTGCCTCTTGATGCATTCGATCTGGTCATTTTCGGCGGCACCGGCGACCTTGCCCGGCGCAAGTTGTTGCCAGCCCTGTTGCAGCGCTTCGCCGACGGGCAGATCGTGGCGCAAAGCCGCATCATCGCGACCGCGCGCGATACGCTTTCGCCCGACGACTATCGCAAGCGCATGCGGGCCGAACTGCTGCCCGCGGTCGAAGACGACGCAACGGTGCGCGCGGCTCTCGACGCATTCCTCGGTCTGATCGACTATCGTGCGCTCGACGTGACGCGCGATGCCGGATGGCCGGAACTCGCCGCAACGCTGGGCGGGCCGACGGAGCGCGTCCGTGTCTTCTACATGGCAACCAGCCCGGAGCTCTTCGCCGGAATCTGCGGGCGATTGCGCGACAGCGGCCTGAGTTCGGGCAACGCACGCGTGGTCATCGAAAAGCCGATCGGCCGCGACCTGCAGAGCGCGAAAGCGATCAACGATGCAGTAGGCCATGCGTTCGACGAACGCCAGACATTCCGCATCGATCATTACCTCGGCAAGGAAACGGTGCAGAACCTGCTCGCATTGCGTTTCGGCAACGCGCTGTTCGAGCCGTTGTGGAAGGCAGAGCACGTCGACCATGTGCAGATAACGGTGGCCGAGACGATCGGCGTCGGCCAGCGCGCGGGCTACTACGACAACGCCGGCGCGCTGCGCGACATGGTGCAGAACCACATGCTGCAGCTGCTGTGCCTGGTTGCCATGGAGCCGCCCGCGTCGCTCGAGCCCGACGCGGTTCGGGACGAAAAGCTGAAGGTCCTGCATGCGCTGTGGCCGATCGATGCACAGAATGCCGCGCAGCTGAGCGTGCGCGGCCAGTATCGTGCCGGCGCGGCCGACGCGCGCGCGGTGCCGGGTTACACCGACGAAGTCGGCAATCCCGACTCGAGCACCGAGACGTTCGTCGCGTTGAAGGCCGAAGTGCGCAACTGGCGCTGGGCCGGTGTGCCGTTCTACCTGCGCACCGGCAAGCGGCTGACCGATCGCGTTTCGGAGATCGTCGTGACGTTCCGCGCGATTCCGCATTCGATCTTCGCGCCCGGCAGCGGCCCGATCACGCCGAACAAGCTGGTGCTGCGTCTGCAGCCGGACGAAGGCGTCAAGTTGTGGCTGATGAACAAGGTGCCGGGACCGGGCGGCTTGCGCCTGCGCCAGGTGCCGCTCGACATGACGTTCGCGACCGCGTTTGGCGGACATCAGCCCGATGCCTACGAGCGCCTGCTGATGGACGTGGTGCGCGGCAATCCGACGCTGTTCATGCGCCGCGATGAAGTCGAAGCGGCATGGAAGTGGATCGATCCGATCAAGGCGGCGTGGGCCGCCAGCGAAGAAGGCCCGAAGCCCTACACGGCGGGTTCCTGGGGTCCGAGTGCGGCGGTCGCGCTGATCGAGCGCGACGGGCGCAGCTGGCACGATGAGGATGCTGCGTGAGTCCGCTGCAGACCAACCTGCCGGCCGCGGTGGTCGAACACGATTTCAGCGATCGCGCGGTGCTGGCCGACGCGCTCGCCGGGGCGGTCGCGGGCAAACTCCACGCGGCGCTCGCCGAACGCGCAAGCGCCGTCGTCGCTCTTTCCGGCGGCACGACACCGGCCTTGTTTCTGCGTCGGCTGTCCACGCAGGCGCTCGACTGGAGCCGGGTCGTCGTCACGCTGTGCGACGAACGCTGGGTGCCGCCGACGCATGCGCGTTCGAACGCGCGCCTCGTGCGCGAGAATCTTCTGCAGGGCGCCGCGGCAGCCGCGCGTTTCGAGCCGCTGTTCGCCGATGCGCCGCAACCGGAGAGCGTGCTCGGTGAAATCACGCGCCGAATCGATGCATTGCCGACGCCGTTCGATGCCGTCGTCCTTGGCCTCGGCCTGGATGGTCATATCGCGTCGCTGTTTCCCGACGCCGACAGGCTCGCGCAGGCGCTCGATCCGGGTGGCGCGGCCTCCGTGCTGCCGATACGCGCAGCGAGCGCCGGCGAACAGCGCATCACGCTGACGCTGCCAGTGCTCGCCGCGGCACGCAATCTGTACCTGCAGATCGAGGGTGCCGACAAGCTGCTGGTGTTCGGCCGCATCATGCGCGCCGAAGGGGTGTTTGCGGCAAGTCCGCTGCGCGCGGTGTTGCGGCACGCGGCGGCGCCGCTCGATGTCTATTGGAGCGCCTGAATGCAGCGCAAGCGGAGATCGCAATGGCAATGAACCCGGTCGTCACCGAGGTTACCCGGCGCATCGTCGAGCGCAGCCGCCCGCGCCGTGAGGAGTACCTGGCCCGCATCGCCGCGGCGCGCGACGCCGGGCCGCATCGGCGGCGGCTGTCGTGCGGCAATCTTGCGCACGGTTTTGCCGCATGCGGGCCATCGGACAAGGCTGCGCTGCGCGGGGTCAAGGCGCCGAACATCGGCATCGTCACGGCCTACAATGACATGCTGTCCGCGCACCAGCCGTACGAGCGCTTCCCGGAATTGATCCGTGCGGCCGCGCGCAGCGCCGGCGCGACCGCCCAGGTTGCCGGCGGCGTGCCGGCGATGTGCGACGGCGTGACGCAGGGCAGGGCGGGGATGGAATTGTCGCTGTTCTCGCGCGACGTGATTGCGCTGTCAGCCGGCGTGGCGCTGTCGCACGACATGTTCGACGCGGTGCTGTACCTGGGTATCTGCGACAAGATCGTGCCGGGCCTGCTGATCGCGGCGCTGACCTTCGGTCACCTGCCGGCGATCTTCGTGCCGGCCGGGCCGATGGGCAGCGGCATCGGCAACGACGAGAAATCGAAGGTGCGCCAGCTTTTCGCCGAGGGCAAGGCCACGCGCGAGCAACTGCTCGAAGCCGAGGCGGCGTCGTATCACTCGCCCGGAACCTGCACGTTCTACGGAACGGCAAACTCGAACCAGATGCTGATGGAGATCATGGGCCTGCATCTGCCGGGCGCGAGCTTCGTCAATCCCGGCACGCCGCTGCGCGATGCGCTGACGGTCGAAGCGACGCAGCGCGCGGCGGCGATCACGGCGCTCGGCAACGACTACATTCCGGCCGGACAGGTGATCGACGAACGCGCGATCGTCAACGGCGTGATCGGCTTGCACGCAACCGGCGGCTCGACCAACCACCTGCTGCATCTGATCGCGATCGCGCAGGCCGCCGCGATCGAGTTGCGGCTCGAGGATTTCGACGCATTGTCCGCGGTCGTGCCTTCATTGGCGCGCATCTACCCGAATGGCAGCGCCGACGTGAATCATTTCGATGCCGCGGGCGGCATGGGGTTTCTGATCGCGCAACTGCTCGACGCCGGGCTGCTGCATGGCGACGTGCAGACGGTCCACGGCAAAGGGCTCGACGCGTATCGCGTGCGCGCGCAGCTTGGCGATGGCGGCCAGGTCCGGCGCGTTCCGGTCGCGGCGGAAAGTCTCGATGCGCACGTGTTGCGCGGCACGGCAAATCCGTTCAGCGCGGATGGCGGCCTGCGCGTCCTGCACGGCAACCTCGGTACCGCGGCGATCAAGGTTTCGGCCGTGCCGGGCGACCGCTGGGTGGTCGAAGCGCCCGCGATCGTCTTCCACGACCAGGACGACATCAAGGCCGCGTTCGAACGCGGCGAGCTCGACCGCGATTTTGTCGCGGTGGTGCGCTTCCAGGGACCGCGTGCGATCGGCATGCCCGAGTTGCACAAGCTGACGCCGGTGCTTGGCGTGCTGCAGAATCGCGGCCGCCGCGTTGCGCTCGTGACCGACGGGCGCATGTCCGGCGCATCCGGCAAGATTCCCGCGGCGATACACGTCACGCCGGAAGCGGCCGACGGCGGCGCGATCGCCCGGATCCGCGACGGTGACATCGTGCGCGTCGATGCGCGTGCCGGCACGCTGGACGTGAAAGTCGGCGCCGACGAATTGCGCGCGCGCGAGGCGGCACGCGCCGATCTGGATGCGCACCACCATGGCCTGGGCCGCGAACTGTTCGCCCTGTTCCGGCGCAGTGTCGGCACGGCCGATACCGGCGCCAGCGTGCTCGGAGGCGGGCGATGAGCGGCATAGCGCGCAAGCAGGAACAGGTCGAGACGATCCTGAAGCTCGCGCCGGTGGTGGCCGTTGTCGTCATCGACGATGTCGCGCATGCCGTGCCGCTGGCGCGGGCGCTGGTCGGCGGTGGCGTCAAGGCCATCGAGGTCACATTGCGCACGCCGGCCGCGCTCTATGCGATCCGTGCGATTGCCGGCGAGGTCGAAGGTGCGGTCGTCGGCGCCGGAACCTTGCTGGCACCCAGGGATCTGCGTGCTGCCGAGGCCGCCGGTGCGCGCTTCGGCGTTTCGCCCGGCGTCACAGCGGCGCTGCTGGATGCCGCCGACGAATCGTCGCTGCCGTACCTGCCCGGCGCGGTCACCGCGTCCGAGGCGATGCAACTGTTCGAACGTGGTTACACCTTCCAGAAATTTTTTCCAGCCAGACCATCCGGTGGCCCCGATTACCTGCATTCGCTGGCCGCGCCGCTGCCGGGAATCCGCTTCTGCCCGACCGGCGGGATCAGCGCGACGACCGCGCGCGACTGGCTCGGGCTGCCGAATGTCGTATGTGTCGGTGGCTCGTGGCTTTCGGTACCGTCATTGTTGCGCGCTGGCGACTGGCGCCGCATCGAAGCGCTCGCGCGCGAAGCTGCTGCGCTCCGCGCGACCTGATTTCATCGCCTTGGCTATCATTCCGGCCGAACCGATCGTTCTTGTTTAATTTAATCTTGAGTGTAGGGCTTCCACTCGACCTGCGGTCGAGCGGCCTACTTTTGGCATTGCCCAAAAGTAGGCAAAAGGCTAGGCACCGGACGCGGTGGTTCGATTCGCATCGTGCGAATCGAACTGCCCTGCGCTTCTCGCCCGCGCCGGGTTGCTCAGACAGTACATCCGTGTACTGCTTCGCAAGCGCGGCGATCCATCGCCGCGC